>Ga0326760_1000607_pt1 | contig 17959 bp, 12 predicted proteins | sample GCREP_S_FD_207668 | JGI IMG/M metagenome (GOLD analysis project Ga0326760, IMG submission 207668) | Hot spring sediment microbial communities from Geyser Creek Basin, Yellowstone National Park, WY, United States - GCR.EP_S | ecosystem: Environmental > Aquatic > Thermal springs > Near-boiling... | reverse complement strand
CTGCCGGCCGCCCAGCCATATAATGACCCGGCCCCGGGCAGGCAGATGCCCGAGCAGCGCCCCGGGCGGCTCAGAAGCAGGCGCGAGCTGGAGATCTTCGTAGAGTCGCTGCCGGCATTCAGGAGGCCTAAGCTGAGGCTGGAGCAGTACCCAACGGACGCTGCTGCCGTCGCGACGGCCGTGTGGGACGCCTACATGAGGGGGCTGCTGGGCGACGTGCTGGATCTTGGGTGCGGGACGGGGCGCTTTGCGCTGGCCGCCGCGGCGATGGGCGCGCGCCACGTCCTCTGCGTTGATATCGACCACGAGGCACTGGCAGTCGCGAGGGAGGCCGCGAGGAGACTCGGCCTCGACTCAGTGGACCTCCTGGCTGCCGACGTCAGGATGCTGGGGCTCCGCAAGGTGTTTGACGCCGCGTTCCAGAACCCGCCGTTCGGCATATGGAGCGGGCGGGGCACTGACATCGCGTTCTTGGCGTCGGCGCTGAGACACGCCGGCACTGTTTATACAATGCACAAGCTCCCAACTCTCGACTACGTGAGGGAGGTGGTCGAAAGGTGGGGCTCGAGACTCGAGCTGCTCGACACGGCCGTTGTGAGCATTAAGCCCATGTACAAGCACCACAGAAAGAGAGTGCACAGAGTCGGGGTTTTCATAGCAAGAGTGGTCAGAGGGGCGGCGCCGGCGGGCTGAAATTTCATAAGCACGGGCTGGATCCAGCTCTGTGAGGCGGGGACTCTTGATCGCAGCCGCGGCGGTGCTAGTGCTAGTCTCCGCGCTGTTGATCTTCCTTCCCGCGCGGCCAGGGCCGGGGGAGGCGAGGCGCGCCCCGATGACGGTCTTGGTTTCATCGCCTGCGTTCTCTAACGGGTCGTACATCCCCGTCGAGTACACCTGCGACGGGGCCGACATCTCGCCTCCGCTGGAGTGGCAGGGCGCCCCTCCCGGCGTTAGAGCCTTTGCTGTAGTCGTGGTGGACGTTGACGCGCCCGGCGGCGAGTTCGTGCACTGGGTCCTGTACAACATACCGGCAAACATCACGCGCCTCCCCGCCGGCATTCCGAGAGAGCCGGTGACGCCGAGCGGGTGGCAGGCAGTGAACGACTTTGGGAGGGTGGGCTGGGGAGGGCCGTGCCCGCCGCCGGGCAGGCCGCACAGGTATGTGTTTCGCGTTTATGCCGTCTCGGCTCCGGTAGACATAACGCCGGGAGCCCCCGCGCGCAGAGTGCTGGCCGAGCTCACGAGACTTGCCGCGGCGTGCGGCGAGCTCGTCGGGCTCTACAGGCGCTAGACAGGCGGCACTGGCTCACCGCACGCCTTTCCCCCTGATGAGCTCCCTGACTCTGGCCAGGTGAGCCGCGAGCTCCTCCGCCGTTGGCACCACGTCTGCCAACGCCCCGCGCAAGTACTCGTCGTATGCCTGCAAGTCCAGCAGGCCGTGTCCCGACATGTTGATCAGTATAGTGACGGGCCTGCCCTCTCGCTTCGCTTCTAGCGCTATGTCTACTGCCGCCTTGACCGCGTGCGCTGACTCTGGCGCTGGCACGATGCCCTCGTGCTGCGCGAAGAGCCTGGCGGCCTCGAAGACCTCGCCCTGCCTGTACGCAACCGCCCCGACCTCGCCCCTTGAGACCAGCAGTGACAGCGTGGGGGCGCAGCCGTGGTAGCGCAAGCCGCCCGCGTGAATTGGAGGCGGCTTGTATGTGTGCCCGACCGTGTACATCTTAATGAGCGGCGTGAGGCCGGCAGTGTCGCCGAAGTCGTAAGTGTACTCGCCCATAGTCATTGAGGGCACGGCGGCCGGCTCGACGGCAATGAACTTGACGTCTCTCTCGGCCTTACCTGCCCTCTTCTCGTAGTAAAACGGCCAGAAGAGGCCAGAGAAGGAGCTCCCGCCGCCGACGCACCCCACTACATAATCCGGGTAGTCGTCAAAGTAGCGTATCTGCTCCAGCGCCTCGAGCCCGATTACCGTCTGGTGCATCAGGACAAAGTTAAGCACGGAGCCGAGCACGTACCTCGCGCCGCTCCTGACGGCATCCTCAATGGCCTCAGATATTGCAATTCCGAGAGAGCCGGGATGGTTTGGGTCTTCCGAGAGGAACTTCCTGCCGGCCTCAGTCCTGTCGCTCGGGCTCGGCACCACCTCAGCCCCCCAGAGCTCCATGAGCACGCGGCGGTAGGGCTTCTGCAGGTACGACGACCTAGTCATATACACCGTTGCCTTAACGCGGAAGAGAGAGCCCGCGAAGGCAACTGCCGACCCCCACTGCCCCGCTCCTGTCTCTGTCGTCACTCTGCCCGCGCCCTCCCTCGCCGCGTAGTAAACTTGCGCGACGGCGGTATTCGGCTTGTGGCTCCCCGGCGGCGACACGCCCTCGTACTTGTAGTATATTCTCGCGGGAGTCCTCAGCGCCTCCTCGAGTCTCCTGGCCCTCACGAGCGGCGTCGGCCTCCACGTGAGGTAGATCTCGCGGACCTCGCTCGGTATCGGAATCCACCGCTCTTGCGAGAACTCCTGGCGCACCAGCTCCCTGGCAAACAGTACTTCAAGGTCGCGCGGCCTCACGGGCTCGCCGTCTGGCCTCAAGTACGGCGGCAGCGCCCCGCCGAGATCTGGCAAGATGTTGTACCACGCCCTCGGAACCATCCACTCGTACTGCGGGGCTCTACGCGCGCACCCTACCACCCCGATGTCATGCAGCGCGCGGAGGGCCCATATTTAAGCTACTCCGGCGCGCCTGCCCCTAAAAGGCTTTATTTTGGAGTTGGGCAGCCCGCGTGGAGCACATACCGGTTCGAGTCAGGCGGAGGGCAATGGTGCCGAGGAGGGCCGTGGCAGCTCTCGTCGTTGCGATAATTGCGGCGCTGGCCGCGGCCGTGGCTCTCGAGCTCTCCATCTACACGCTCCCGGCTGGCGTCGTCGCTGTGGTGGCAGACCCCGTGTCGGGCAGCATAAGCAAGCCCGTGGTCGGTCCCGCGGTTGGGTTCAAGGCGCCGTGGGCCTATATCATTGAGGACACCTACGCGATCGAGGTCATAGAGTTCGTCCAGAAGGAGAGAGCCACGGGGAAGTGGACATACTCAGCGCCTGAGGTCCTCACAAAAGACGGCGTTATAGTGACGGTGGAGATGGTGGTCAGGTATAGAATAAGGCCTGAGCGCTTTGACGAGCTCGTGAGGAAGTTCCCGGAGGTGGATTACGACAATAAGGTGCTGGTCCCCAAGGCAAGGCAGCTGATCCGCGACATAATATCAAAGGTCTCGCTGGATTACCTGATAGAGAATAGAGATATCATCGCTAAGCAGATAGAACAGCAGTACAGGGACGCCATAGAGCAGGACCCAGCCCTTAGGGGTCTTGTTGATATTCTCGACGTTAACGTGCTCAATTTTGTGCTGCCCCAGCAGATTACAGACGCCATAAACAGGAAAGTGGCCGCGCAGCAAGACGCCATAAGGGCGCAGTTTGAGAGACAGAGAATTGAAGAGCTCGCGCGGGCAAACTACACCAGAGCCGTGCTCGTCGCCATGGCTGAGGCGAACTCGACAATACTGCGCGCCAGGGCCTCGGCAGCGCAGATAATGATGCTCGCTAACGCCACCAGGGCGGCAATTGAGATGATAATCAGGGCCGCGGGGGCCAATGGGACCGAGGCAGCGCGGCTCGCAGAGCTCTACATATACTTAAGCGGGCTGCGCGAGATAGCGCATGCCGGCAATGTCCATGTAGTGTCAATTGCAGGGGCGGGCGGGCAGGCAATTCCGGTAATTCCCCTGACGCTGAGATGAACTACTACTTGCTCGCGGTTGTAGTGATAATTACATTCATGGCCGTCGCGTCCCTGGTTTTTATCAGGGCTGCGCCGGTAATTTTGCGCGTTGGCGCCGTGGCGCTCGTAATAGTAGGAGTTCTGTGGCTCTACTGGTACATCTCGTCAAAGCCCCCTCCGCTGGCCGGCAGAGTTCTTGAAATAATTAAAGCCAAGGGCCCTGTCAGCGCGAGAGGCATGGCGCAGGAGCTGGGCGTGGACTATAGACAAATAGAGAGGACCCTTAATTATCTCGTCGAGAGGGGGCTTGTAAGAAGGTACGTGAGAGACAGCGAGGAGTACTACGACGCAGTCTGACGGCCAAGGCACAGTGCGTTTTTGCCGGCGATCAGCGCTGCGGGCTCAAGCTTTAATTATCGCGGCGGTCCGGCTGCGGTGAGAGAGTGGGCCAGAGAGCTTCTGTGGCTCGCGGCAATAGTAATCGCGATCGTTGCGTACTCGGCATCAGTAGGCGTTGCGTGGCCCATAGCCGTTGTCTCTTCGTACTCCATGGAGCCGACGCTGCGGCTTGGAGACTTCGTATTTCTGTCGTCGGCCGCGTGCGAGACTCTCAAGCCGGGAGACGTCGTGGTGTACTCCGCGAGAAACCCGCTCTGGGCTGGCAGCTGGATTATCCACCGCGTTCACCAGAAGCTCGGGGGAGGCACGTGCGCGCTGGTGACCTGGGGCGATAACAATAATGCACCAGATCAGAGCATTGGCGAGCCTCCCGTCGATAATAGGAATATCATAGGCAGAGTTGTTCTGGCCGTGCCCTACGTCGGCGTGTTTCCGCTTGTTGTCAGGCCTCAGGGAATTGACGCAAGGTCCCTCGCGCTGTGGCTCCTCAGGCTTGTAGCATTCTCGGCGGCCGTTATGGCGTTTTACGTGTACTTCAGGGGATTAGAGGGCGCGGCGGTCGGAGCCGGCAAAAGGAGGGCAGCCCGCGCGGCCTCCCGGCGCCTTCCGCGCCGGGAGTCTCACGCAGCGCGCGGAGGCCGGCGGCGGGGCGCCTCTTGAACGAAGCCGCCCCCGGGCTCTCGGCGAGATGTCATGCGGGCGCATACCCCGAGCTCGCGGGGAGGCCGGGACGCCGGGCAGTCGTGCCTCGGGCGGTAGCTGCTGCAATGGTCGTTTGGGCGCTGTTGCGGCGAGCGTCGTGCGCTGCCCCCGTTTTGAAACCATTGGAGCCCCGGCCGGGATTCGAACTCCCGGGAGGGCATCCTCCCGGGACCTCCCGCTCTCCCGCCGCGCCGTTACAAGGCTTGCGCGGCGCCCCGCCGGCCAGGATACCTTGCGCTTATGCAATATTTAATTTTTCCCGCCGGGCTGGTAGGCAGTAGCAAGTTCTCCCAGGGGGCACTGGCCCGTCAGCTCTGCCTTCTGTTCCAGTGCCTCTCCCACCTCCCGGCCGCTTCCGGCTCCCGGAGGCCCGGCAGCCGGGCAGCGGCCTCTCCGCGGGCCGGGGCAATGCCGGGGCTGTGAGCATCAAGCACTGCGCGGGAAAAGCGGGACTGGAATTTCGCCATTTCCGGCACCCCGCCAGTCTCGAGACCGCACTCGGCGCATCTCCTCGGCAGTTCTTGTGACCGCGTTCCGTGCACAGCGCGCTGAACAGCCGCGCCTCAGTGTAGGGAGCGGCGCGCCGCGCCGCGGATGCCGCGCAGGAATCTTCTCGCCGCGAGCGCGGCCGGCGGGACCGCGAGCGCGACGGCCAGCGCTGCCGCGTTAAAGCCTCCCTCCTTCCGCTCTGCCGAGCCCGCGGCGGCCTCTAACCTCAGCGTGATGTTCTTCACAGCAATTGGGAACTCGATGTAGTAGCGCAGTTCCACTCTTGCGGCGTTAACGACGCCGCGATACTTTCTGAGGGCCCACTCCTGAAGCTCAAGGGTATGCAGCCTGGAGCGCAGCGCGCCCGTGACGTTCTGCACTACTGCGTGCGCGAGCCCGAGCCTCGGGAGGTTCCTCAGCTGCTCGGCGCGCCATGCCTCTAGATCTCTCACGGCGCTCAGAATGGCGCTGCCGGCGCTGGCAAGCGTCCGCGAGATGTTATAGAGCGGCGCCGCGAGCAGCTTCACCCTCTCGCTGGCTGCCGACAGGTTTCTTGACACCTCGACAAGGCGCCTCGACGCGTTTAGAACAATTGGCGGCGCCCTCTGCGCTATTGTAGTCGCGTTGCCGCGCGCCGATGCCGCGGTTCTGTTCAGCAGCGGGGCGAGCCCGCCGAGCTCGTCCCTAGTGTACTTCAACGTCAGAGCCGCGCTGTCCATCACCGCCGCGGCGGCGTCGAGCGCGTACGCAAGCGAGTCTACTAGCGCCTGCAGCGCGCGCGCCTGAGCTATTGCCGAGTCCAGCGCTCGCAGCGCCAGGCCGGCGGCTCTCGCCTCGGTCAGGTTCGCTGCCAGTCTCTCCAGCGAGTCTCTTGCCCTCTCGAGCGCGCCGATGCTCCTGTCCAGAGCGCCGCGGGCCTCGTAGAGTCTGTCCCGCAGTGCCGCTACGCGCGCCCGCGACTCAAGCATGCTCGCCAGCGCCCTGTCCACGGACTTGGCGTACAGCGAGAGCGCCGCGGACTGGATCTCGAGCGCGCTCGCAATGCTGGCGAGAGCGGCGCAGTAATAGTCAATTATGAGCGCGCTCTGGTTGAGAGCCAGCGCGGCCCCCCGCGCGGAGTCGCCGAGCGCGAGGAGGCCAGCCGCCATTGCGTCCAGCGCCAGCCTGGTCGCATTGATGGCGTGCGCGCTCTCTCTAAGCGCCGCGCCGGTGGTGTTGAGCGCGCGGGTCAGGTACGTGAGGTTCTGCAGGTAGCCGCTGGCGGCGGCAGTGAACTGCAGCGTTGCTTGCGTGAGCCTCTCGAGCATGCTCATCGCCCCGCCCACTTCCTCCCTCTGCCTCTGCACAGAATTGAGCGCACCGTCAATGTCGAGCATGGCAACCACGGAGACTGTCGGAATCCTGACGGCGCCAAAGCTCCCGAAGCTCACGAAGCCGAAGCCGATCTCGAATTTCGTGCAGTTGCTCACGGCGAGGGTCCAGTAATAGGCCGTCGAGCCGGCCAGCGTGAGCACCGACGTTGGCGGGGTTCTGTAGAGCACGGCAATCTTACTGTCGGCAGGGATCGACACAATGAGGGGCACCGCGACTGGCAGCAGGGAGCACGCATTGAGCGAGACGGCAACTCTCGCGCCCTCGCCGGCGCGCAGCACGCCGCCCGCTGGCGTCGCGTTAGTGTAGCTGACCCGAACGTCGAGCAGCAGGAACTCGGGATAGACATTGCCTACATCGCGCTCGATGAGCACGGCTGAGCGCGGCGGGATCGTAATGCCGGAAACGTTCAGAGGGGCGGAGCTGTTATTCACAACCAGCTCGCGCATCAGCGCGCGAGTCTCGCGGGAGCCGTCCGGCTTTATTGTATGTTGTATTACAAGTACTTGGTGGCACGCAGCCGCGAGCGAGAGCAGTAATAGCAGCAGCACCAGCGAGGGCCTCACAGCCCGATAATCCTGTCCAGCTTTTCAAGTTTGTCAAGGGCCTCTGCAACGCGCTCCACCTCAAGTTTCAGCTCTCTTTTCGGGGGCTCAGACGCCTCGTAGGCGCGCCCCCCGCGCATGTACACCAGGCGCGTTGCTATCCGCGCCACGTCAGGATCGTGCGAGGCCACGAAAACCGTTGCCTTGGTCAGCTTGTTTATTGCGTGAATGAGCCCGAGAACCAGCGATGCGCTCTCAAGGTCGATATTGGAGGTGGGCTCGTCGAGGGCCAGTATCTTCGGCTTTGTTGCAAGCGCGCGGGCCAGCGCGACCCGTTGCTGCATGCCTCCCGACAGCTCGTGGGGCCGCAGGCGCGCGGCGCCCTCGAGGCCGACCAGCTCCAGCAGCACGCGCGCCCTCAAGAGCGCGAGCTCCTTCCTCACGCCGAGCGCCATCAGCGGCAGCGCGACGTTCTGCTCTGCCGTTAGGTAAGGCACTAGGTTGTAGCTCTGGAATAAGTAGCCGACGTTCTCCAGCCTGAACCGCTCCAGCTTTCTCTCCGGCATGGCCGTCACGTCAACGCCGAGTATGCGCACCTCGCCGCTACTGGGCCTGTCGAGCGCGGCAATTATGTTCAGCAGTGTCGTCTTTCCCGAGCCCGACGGGCCCATCAGAACCGCGACCTCGCCCGCAGACGCGGAGAGCGACACGCTGTCTAGCGCTACCGTCCTCACCGGGCCGCTCGCGTAAACTTTCGTGACGTTTCGCAAGACTACTGCCATGCGCGCATGACCTCGAGAGGCCTTAGCCTGGCCACCCTCACGAGCGGCACGAGCGCGCCGGCCAGCGCGACCGCGAGTGACGATAGGAGGGCAAGCGCCACGTGACGCGGCGCCAGCTTGATTGCAAGCTCGAAGTTAATGCCCATCTGCCGCAAGATCTCCCTGACCGCGTCAATGCCGAAGTAGCCAGCTGCAATGCCGAGCGCGCTGGCGATGCCAGCCACCACAAGCACTTCGACTAGCACTGACGCGACAATGTCGCGTGAGAGCACGCCCATTGCCTTCAGAAGGCCGAACTCCTTTATTCTCTCGCTGACGGTTATTGACAGCACGGCGAATGTCGTTGCAGTCGCGGCCGCGAGGGCGGCCCCGCTGATTACTGCAAAGACGGCGTTGAGCGCGTTAAAGAGGCGGACGGCTGTATCGAGCAGGCTCTTCTGCGTGTACACCTGAGCCTCTCTGTAAGTCTGTCGCAGCGCCTCGTGCAGCAGCCCTACCTTTGACTTGTCCCTGACCGTGATCAGAACTGCATTCACAAAGGGCCCCACGTCGAGTGACTCCTGCAGCCACTCGAGGGGGACCACGACGAGATTAAGCCTAAACGCCCCTATGAAGCCGCGCAGGAAGCTGCGCATGACGCCAACGACCCTGAGCCTGACGGCCCTCTCGCCGCCAGCAACGTGGAGCTTGACCGTGATTGTGTCGCCCGGTCTCGCGCCCACGGACTCCTCCACCACGGCCTCGCCGCCGGCAGACGGGAGCCTGCCCTCTTCGAGCTCGACCGCGAAGTAGCTCATTCCGCTCAGCGGGACCCCCACTACGGAGACGACGCTGCCTCCGTGAAGCCCCGTTGTTATTATTACTCCGTGGGCGGCCTCCACCAGCGGGTGCTCCCTGAGCTCGTGGACGAGGTAGGCCGGTATGTTCACCGACTCGGAGTACATCATGATGTCGGCGGGGTAAAGCTGCGTGAGAGTCCTCTCGACGTACTCCCTCGCGGCATCGCTGACGGCAGTGAGCGAGACGAGAAGCGCCACGCCAATGCCTATTGCGAGAGCCGTGAGGAAGTAGCGCAAGAGCCTTGCCCTCATGTCGCTGAAGGCTAGCATGATAACGTGCTCCACACTGCTAGTCGCAAGTTTTTAAATTGAGACTAAGGTGCCGGCGGCAGATGCGGGGGCTTCTCGCGGCCGCCGCTATTGTTCTCGCCGTGTATCTCTACCTGGCCGCGCACGGGCCCAGCGCCTTGCGCGTGCTAGCCTACAACGAGACGGAGCTCATGCCGGCAGATGCCGAGTTCAGGGTTGTCGAGTCGATAGTGGGTCCCGGCGGGGAGCCCAAGGCGGCCCTCGTCGTGATGTTCGGCCCCGGCCTGGAGGAAAAGGCGAGGAACTTAAGCAGGCTTCACCCGGACGCGTTGACGGCGTGGAGCATTCTCGACGAGGCCGCGAGAGAGTACGCGATGAGGATCGATGCAGCGTTGAGCAACGCGACTGGAGAGTTCAGGAGCGCCGCGGTCAGGCTTGCAGGCGAGAGCAAGAGGCTGTGCGACGAGCTGGATAGGCTCGCGCGGGCCTACAACGACGCGCTGAGCGCAGCCCGCCGGCTGCTGGCGGGAACTTACGGCGTGGCCGCGCTGCGCAACGCCACCGACGAGACCGCGGCGAGGTTCCTCGAGGCGTACGAGAGGTACGCCAGACAGTTCGACGCGGACGCGGCAGTCAAGCTCGCCGCTGACGAGGTCTACGGCAATGTCTCGCGCTACCTCGCTAACGTCACGTGGCGAGACTGGGCATCGCCAAGCGCGGTCGAGAGCGTCGCGCGCGCAATTCTCGGCGGGAGGCTTAACGAGACGGCGATATCCCTGGCGCGCAACGTCAGCGCGATCGGCGTGAGGCAGTACGTGTACGCCGCGCTCGTCGACAGGGTCCCGCCCGCGCTGAGGCCGTACCTGCCGCACGTAATCTGCGGCGGCGACGTGGAGCTGGCAGTCAGCGAGTTCAAGCACGCGCTCTTGAGGAATATCACTGAGCGCCACCCGCCGCCAACTCTCGAGTCGCTCGCGGCTGCGAGGTCGCTGGTCTACGATGATAGATACGCCGTGGCTCTAGTCAGCCGCGGCGCCGCCTCCTCCATTCCCGAGAGTCTCGGCGTGCCGGTGTCAGCGCGGCACATTTACGAGGACATGAGGAGGATAATCGCTGAGGACGTTCCCAAGATTGACAAGACCACGGCAGGAGTCTTGTTTGGCGTCGTGCTGTGCGTCGCCGGCTCTCTCCTGGCGCCGCTCGTGATTGTGCTCCTGGCCAGCCTGACGTACTTTGCAGCGCTCGGGCTTCTTTACCACCTGAGCGCGGCCATGAAGATCTACTACCTCGCGGCGTACACAATAGCACCAGTGGTCTTTGCGGTAAGCGTGGATTACATGCTCTTAATGCTCGGCAGATACGCAGAGGAGAGGGCGCGCGGGAGGGGCAGGGAGGAGGCCGTCGCCGTAGTAAGGGAGCGCGTAAGCCGGGCCATAGCCGCGAGCGCCGCGGTCGTGGCCGCGTCCCTGGGCTCTTTCGCGGCGTCGAGAGCCCCCCTCATGCAGTCGCTAGGCGCGAGTTACATAATCGCTGCCGCACTTGTCTCGCTAACAGTCTTCGCCGCGTTCCCTGCCGTTCTCTACCTGCTGGGCGACAAGGTGTTCTGGCCGGGGAGGCTCTCGGCGCTTCACGCCGGCAGGTCCAGGCTCATGGAGAGGGCAGTGGCGGTTGCTCTCAGGAGGCCCGTGCTGGTGATTGCCCTCTCAGCCGCGCTGACCGCCGCCTGTGCCGCCTACCTGCTCCTTGCGGTCAGGATAACGACAGACTATATCGCCATGCTGCCGGAAACGCCGCACAAGCGCGCGCTTGAGGTCGCGTTGACGTACTTCCCCAACGTGAGCTCTGTGTCAGAGACCTACATTGCCGTCAGGGGGCCCCCGCCGCCCGCGCTCTTGAGCGAGCTGCAGAGAATCCCGCATGTCGTTAACACAACGGTCGAGAGCCGCGGCGAGTGGCACGTAATCTCGCTCAAGCTGTCAATTCCGGGATCGTCTGACGAGCAGCTGGAAGTCTACAGAAGGCTTGACGAGTTAAGGCAGAGTCACGGGCCGTTTCTAGTGGGGGGGTCCGCGTCAGTCAAGAGCGCGCTGTTTAATGAGGTCTACGCGAGGTTCTGGAGCCTCCAGGTCTACATAGTCATCGCGCTGGTCTTCGCCATTCTCGCGCTCCTTCTGAGAAGCCTAATCGTGCCCCTCCGCCTCCTGGCTACGGTTCTGATGTCCGCCTCGTGGAGTCTCGCGGCAGGGGTTGCCGTATTTCAGTGGCTGCTGGGCGCCCCGCTGTACTGGCTGGTGCCGGTAATACTCTTCTCGTTTCTCGTGGCCATAGGGACAGACTACGACGTCTTTATAGTCTCGCGCGTGAGGGAGGAGGTGGAGCGCGGGCTCGGGGACAGAGAGGCCATCGAGACTGCTGTCGTGAGGACCGGCCCTGTAATCACCGGCGCGGCCCTCGTCCTTGCCGCGGCGTTCGGCGCGCTGCTGGTCTCGCAGCTGACTCTCCTGAGGCAGGTCGGCCTCACAATAGCGCTCGCCGCCCTCGTGGACGCCTTTGCCGTTAGGCCGCTCGTCGTCCCGGCAGTAATGACCCTTGCGGGCAGGTACAACTGGCTCTGGCCCCTCAGGCGCGGGGTCAGGCGCCGGCCGTCCCCGCCCCGAGCGGCGTCACGGCCTGCCGGGATCGCCCGCGCCAACTTCGCGGGCGCCGCAGAAAGGGGTTATAGGCTTTTCTGCCGGCGATACAATATATAATTACCGCCGCCCCCCTCTGCGTGATCGCGTGCCCGCGCTGCGGGCTCTCGGAGTGGGAGGCAATGCCGCCGCCGTACACGTACCGCCACAAGGGCCCCGAGAATGCTGTTATTATAGCGCGGTGCAAGAACTGCAGTGTCGTGTTCTATATATTAAGGACGTCACTCGATACATTCACAGTAGAGGTGGACAAGGCCGAGGTCAAGCACGGCGCCATCCCGCATATCAACATCTAGCCGGCACTAAATGCAATTTGAAGGGCGTGACGGGAGCGCTTGAAATAGCGCGAGGGAAAAACGCCCAGAGGGCCTGGGATTCCAGAGAGAGGGGTTGGGAGGTAGGGTGGATGAAAGGGAGGGAGGAATTGAGAGCCTGCCGGCACTGCGGGAGGGAGCCGGCGCAGTACCTCCGCGCGGTGAGCGGGGAGGGGCTCTGCCTCAAGTGCCTCTTCGCGTCGGTTGAGAGAACCGTCGCCAAGACGATCAGGAGGCACAAAATGATAGTGCCTGGCGACAGCGTTGCCGTGGCTGTGTCGGGGGGCAAGGACAGTCTCGTGCTGCTTTACATGCTCGGCAAGTTCGCGCGGCGCGGCCTTCTGCGGGGCGTTAGGGTCGAGGCCTTCGTGCTGGACGAGGGCCACGAGTACAGCGCCGCGCGCATGCGGAGAGTCAGCGCTGCCAGAGAGCTGGCAGAGAGTTTCGGGTTTGAGTTCGGCGTGTACCGATTTCAGGATATTTTCGGGGCCACCGCGGCCGAGCTCTACGAGAGGCTCGCGAGATCCGGCTACAACGTCGGCATGTGCACGATTGACGGGGTCTTGAGGCGCAGGGCAATGGACGTCGTGGGCAGGGCGCGCGGGTGGACGAAAATAGCGCTGGCGCATAACCTCGACGACGAGGCCCAGACCACGCTGCTGAACGTTCTCGCGGGAGGCCTCCAGCGGTTTTACCGGCGGCGCGGCGAGCCTGAGGAGCCCGGCGCGATACCGAGAGTCAAGCCGCTCATGTACGTGCGCGAGGAGGAGACCGCGCTCTACGCGTACTACCACGGCCTGCCGCTAATGGAGGTAGAGTGCCCGTACATTGTGAGAAATCCGCGCTACGACATCAAGTTCTTCCTCGCAGAGCTCGAGAGGAAGATGCCCCACGTCAAGTACGCGCTGGTGTCATTCGGCGAGAGGCTCGCGAGAGAGCTGCGGGAGCCGCGCGCGAGCGCGAGAGCCATGAAGTGCAAGTACTGCGGTCTCGCGTCGTCTGGGAGTGTTTGCAGGGCGTGCGAGCTGTTCGAGAGAGCCGGCCTGCTCGACAGGTATCTGTCGGCACTGCGCGAGGCCGGGGCGGCGGCGGGCAGGGCTTAAAATTTAGCCGTCGCGCTGCCCCAGTGCCGCGCCAGCTTCCCGCCAGGTGGGACGTGGCGTGGGAGGAGGAGCTAGTAAGGCTGTGGGAGTCGGAGGGAAGGTTCAGGACGAGAGTTAGCGGGGTCAGGCCGGTCTTTGTCATAGACACGCCGCCGCCGTATCTGTCGAGCAGCAGGCCGCACGTCGGCCAGACCGCGTCTTACGCGCACTTTGACATGGTTGCAAGATTTCTCAGAATGCGCGGCTACGACGTCATATTTCCATTCTACCTCGACCGGAATGGACTGCCGGTGGAGGTCCAGGTCGAGAAGAAATACGGCATTGTCGCGCACGAGGTGCCGAGAGAGGAATTCTTGAAACTCTGCAAGGAGGAGCTTGACAGTTATGAGGCCGAGTTCGTGCGGGCGCTCAGGAGGTGGGGGCTCTCCTTCGACTACTGGCCTCAGGGAACCGACAGCCCTGAGTACAGGGCAATGACCCAGAGGACCTTCGTCGAGCTGTGGCACAAGGGCCTAATATACGAGGCCGAGAGGCCGACGCTGTGGTGCCCGCGCTGCAGGACGGCGCTCGCCGAGGCCGAGATCGAGTACGTCGAGGAGGAGACGGCGCTGAACTACATCAAGTTCGGCGTGCAGGAAACCGGCGAGGAGATAGTGATAGCCACGACGAGACCGGAGCTCCTGCCGGCAACAGTCGCAGTCATATTCCACCCGGACGACGGGCGATACAAGAGACTCGGCGGGCTTCACGCGGTCGTGCCGCCCGAGGGCACCGTCGTGCCCATACTGCCGCACAAGTCCGTCAATCCAAACTTCGGGACCGGTCTCGTGATGGTCTCGACGTTCGGCGACACGAGGGATCTCGTGGTAGTCAACGAGCTAAAGCTCCCAGTTAGGGTCATACTCGACGAGCGCGGGAGGGTAAAGACGGGCAGGTACGCCGGCCTGACGGTGCGGGAGGCCCGCGCGAGTGTTGTCGAGGAGCTAAGGGCTGCCGGCCTGCTCGTCGGGCAGCAGGCTCTGAGGCACAGCGTGCCCGCGTGCTGGCGCTGCAAGACGCCCGTGGAGATAATCGTGACGAGGGAGCTTTTCGTGAAGCAGGTGGAGCTCAAGGAGAGGCTGGTAGAGCTAGCGCAGAAGATGGAGTTCTACCCGCCGGAGTACCGCCAGGTGCTGGTGGACTGGATAAGGTCTCTCGAGCTCGACTGGCCCGTGTCTCGCAGGCGATACTACGCCACCGAGGTCCCGCTGTGGTGGTGCATCAAGCCGGCGGGCGAGCGCGTGCCGGTTGTGCCCAACGGCGGCGCGTACTACCGCCCGTGGCGCGACGAGCCGCCCCCGGAGGTCAGGGAGGCGTGCAAGGACGGCGCGCTTGCCGGCGACGAGAGGGTGCTCGACACGTGGTTCGACTCGTCGATTTCCTGGATGTACGCGTCGGGCGTCACCAAGGGCTTTAATGTGTTCGAGAGGGCGTACCCCGACTCGATAATCAGGCCCCAGGGGTACGACATCATCCGCTCCTGGCTCTACTACTCGCTGCTGCGGGCATTTCTGCTGTTCGGGGACGTTCCCTTCAGGCGCGTCAGGATCAACGGGATGGGGCTGGACGAGAGGGGGGAGGCGATGCACAAGTCGAGGGGAAACGTCATTGACGCGCTCGCGCCGGTTGAGAAGTACGGCGCCGATGCCGCGCGCTTCTGGGCCGCCGCGGCGGCGAAACTCGGGAGCGACTACAGGTACGTCGAGAGCATGGTGAGGGAGGGCAGGGAGTTCGTGACGAAAGTGCTGAACGTAGCGCGCTTCGTGCTCTCATTCCCCGAGCCTGCGGGCAGGCCGCGCCTAACGCCGGTGGACGAGGCGCTCCTCGCGAGACTGTATAGCGTCGCAAAGTCCGTGATCTCCGCATACGAGAGGCTGGACGTGTACGAGCCCGCACACGCGCTTTACAACTTCATCTGGCACGAGTTTGCCGACCACTACATAGAGCTCGTGAAGTCGAGGGCGTACAACAGGGAGGGGGCCTTCACGAGAGAGGGGCAGGAGTCGGCGATATGGACGCTGCAGACCGCGCTGAAGTACTGCCTCAAGCTGCTGGCGCCAATAATGCCCTTCGTCACAGACAAGATCTGGCGCGAGGCGTTCGGCAGGTCGGTCCACGACGAGTGCATTGAGGACCCGCCGGAGGAGTGGAGGCGCGGCAACGCGAGACTCTTCGAGCTCGTCAAGAAGATAAACAGCGCGGTGTGGCGCTACAAGAATAGGAGGGGTATGAGTCTCGCGCAGCCTCTAGACGCCGTGCTCTACATCCCCGAGGAGGCAATGCCGGCCGCCAAGGACCTGAAGCACGCCCACAGAGTCAGGGACGTCAGGCCCGGCCGCGGGGAAGAGCAGATAGACGACGAGGGTCTCGTCTGGCTCGGGAGGGTCTAGCGGGACGGCCCCGCCGCGCGGCAGAGCGCAATGAATATATAGCGGCCCCCTATGCACGCAATGCGCCCTGCCGGGCGCCGCCTGCTGGCCGCGCTCCTAATCGCCGCCGCGCTCCTTGCCTGCATCGCCCACGGCCAGGGCATGGCCAAGTCGCCCGCAGAGGCGCAGGCCGAGGCGCGTGGCGCCGCCTACCTTCACATGTCTCTCTCGTACGCCCCGGCGCCCGTCTATCCCGGCTCGGTGATTCAGCTGTACATAACGCTCGTATCCTCGCAGCCTCTTTTCGACGTGTACATAGACATAGACTCGCCGTTCAAGGTGCTGACGGGCACGAGAATACACGTGAAGCAGCTCGCCGCCGGGGTTCCGTTCGTCACGACGGCGCTGGTGCAGGTCCCCCTCGACGCGCGCCCCGGGACTTACACGATAAAGGCATCAGCGTACTCTCTAGTCTTCTCGACGAGCGCCTCCGTGGACGTTGAGGTCTTCCCGCTGGACTTCTCCGCTCTCGTCGTCGTCCCGCCCTCGGTTTACATCGCGGGGCAGCCTGTGTACCTGCCCGTGAGGGTGGTGAACCCCACGGCGGACCAGGTCAAGGCTACGGTGACTGTGAGGGGGCCGGCGGTGGCCCGGTACCTGAACGCGTCTCTGAGCTGCGACGCGGTAATCCCCCCGAGGTCTAACGCCACGTGCCTCCTGTACTTCTCCCTGGCCAGAGACCTTAAGCCCGGCCTCTACAACATCACGCTCGACGTCACGATGAGGAGCGTGTCGGGGTACGCTGGCGCGGTCACGTTCAGCAAGACCGTGCAGCTGCCGGTGGTTAGCGGCATTGACGTCAACGTTGCGGCCCTGCCGGCCCAGCCGGTGGTCGTGGGGTCGCCCGCGCTCGTCACGCTCCTCCTGTCCCAGACAGGTCCCGTGACCCCGCAGAACGTGACCGTGAGGGTTCTCAGCGGCGACGGCGTTAGAGTTCTTAGCAACGTCACCGTGACGGTGCCGCTGCTGACCCAGCTCCAGATCCCGGTCCAGCTCGTGGTGACCAGGCACGGGACGGTGAAAATTCCCGTCGAGCTTTGTCTCTTCACGGGGGCGTGCTTTGTCAAGCACGCAGATCTCTACGTGCCGGCGCCTGCCGTGAGCGTGAACGCCTTCTTCAACCCCCCGCGCGGCTACCCGGGCTCTGTCGTGCAGGCGACGTTCGTGATATCCACAAACTACACCGTGAACGACGTGGAGGCGCGCGTCAGGGCCCCCTTTAAGATAACGTCGGGGGCCTACGCCAGGTTCCCCGCGCTCTTGCCCCAGGCGCCGGCCACCGTGAACACTGTGTTCGAGATCCCCAGCGACGTGAGACCCGGCGCCTATCCGGTTGAGGTGAGCGTCGCGGGGCTTAACTTCACGTTCTACTACGAGGTGCTGAGGCCGGAGTTTGGCGTCTCCCTTGCGTTCAACCCGCCCGTGACCTACCCGGGGGGCATCGTTTCGGGCACGCTGGTGGTAGCAGCGCCGTTCACGGCGAGGAACATGACCATCAGAATCTCGACGCCTCTGGTGCTCGAGAGCCCCTCCGAGTACTACGTCCCGCTGCTGCCGCAGGGCCAGCCGTACACTGCTGTCGTCGTCCTGCGCGTGCCCGACGGCGCCGCCCCCGGGAGGTACCCGGTGACAGTGTCCGTGGGCGGTTACAACAGGACGTTCTACCTGACGGTCGACAACCCGCACGTTGTCATCCAGAACGTCATCGTGATACCGCCGAGACTCCTCGAGGGCGTGTACGCGGCGCAGGTGCAGGTGCAGGTACTCAACACGGGCCCTGCAGTCGCGCGGAACGTCACCGTTGTGCTGCTGAACGCCACGATGGGGAGGAACAGCTACACGGTGGACTTCCTGCCGCCCGGCACGCCCGTCACGCTGACATTCTACCTCGACACGTCGGGGCTCCGCCCCGGCAACTACGTCGTTGTGGCTGCCGTTAGATCGGGGGGCGTGGAGCGCACGGCAGCGGGGCCCCTCGAGGTGCGCAAGAAGAATGTGTTCGCTGTCAGGCACAGGGTTTACAACGCCGTGCCCGGGTCGACCGCCACGCTCGTACTGGAGGTGACAAACACGGGGCCTGCGGAGGCCAAGGGCGTGAGAGTGATCGCAACGCCATCGCAAGTGTTCGAGCCCCACGCCTCTAACATAGCGTACGCCATGTCGGCGTCGGTCCGCGTGCTCGGCGATATGCCGCCCGGCGCGACGGCGACGACTGCATTCCTGCTGGACGTGTCG
>Ga0326760_1000603_pt1 | contig 18065 bp, 19 predicted proteins | sample GCREP_S_FD_207668 | JGI IMG/M metagenome (GOLD analysis project Ga0326760, IMG submission 207668) | Hot spring sediment microbial communities from Geyser Creek Basin, Yellowstone National Park, WY, United States - GCR.EP_S | ecosystem: Environmental > Aquatic > Thermal springs > Near-boiling... | reverse complement strand
TAGCCGGCTGCTCCAACATAGTAGGTGAGATCGTAACTCGCGAGATGGGTATAGCTATAGAGGGCCTTAAGGTAGAGGTTTCGGGGGTATTCAACGCGTCTAAGCTTATGACCGGTGTAGGTGAGAGAGCTGGGTATAGGGAGGTCAACGTGAGAGTATTGGTGAAATCCGGTGCCACTGCGGAGGTCCTGAAGACCTGGCTTGAGGGAGTTAGGGAGAGGTGTCCGGTTGAGGATAACCTAGCTAATCAGACCCCGGTTAGGGCATACGTAGAGAAGCTCTAGAGGTCTAGTCAAACCACTTGGTGGATACTGCTTTTTACCCCCCTGAGTAGAGCTCCCTGGGTAGCTACTTGAGCCTAGATAAGGTAATCCTCGCTGAGATCACCGAGGACGGACTGGCTAGGATAGACCTTGAGACATTCCTAGCTCTCGCTAAGGAGGTTAGACAGAGCTTAGCCTACTGCCTGAGCCGTAACCTAAGTTGCGATACCCTAGTGGAGGCACTCCACACCGTAGCCAGGTCCCTAGCTAGCCTAAGGCTATCGAAGACCCTCTCAAAGCCGGGGGAGGTCCCCGGGGGAGAGCACTCAATAGATTCGGAGTTCCTGAAGGAGCTGGTCGCGGAGCTACTAACGTACTACCTAGCGATAACCTTAGCGCTAGTCGACCACGATATGCGTATCCCGGTTAAGTTCGGTGAGGATGTAGCTATAGGTAGTAGGAGGTATAGGGCTAACTCAGTAGTACTACTCGACCTAGGTAGGGCCCTAGCACTTAGAAGGGCTGGCGCGAGGGTAGACCTACTCATGCCTAGAGATGCCGCGGAGTTCATACCGAGAGACTGAACCGCCCAACAGCGGGAGCTGAGTTAAGGTTGGGGGAGTCAGTGCCGCGGCCGGGATTTGAACCCGGGTCACGGGCTCGAAAGGCCCGCATACTTGACCGGGCTATACTACCGCGGCACCGGGAGCTTATACATTAGCCGGCTTAAAAGCTCTCTCGTAAAGGTGCCCCCAGTACCGGGGCTGTTTCGTAGTTGATGTTTAGGGGTTAGGTTTATAAGCTCCGACTTTATCTAATGCTTGAGCCCGCCTAGGTGATGGGAGCTCTGCTCCGAGCCTAGGTGGGTTTAACTTAGATGGGAGCCCCGTGCCGTTGGGCTCGACGGCCACCCATGACCCCACACCGACCACCCGTGAGGTGTGGGCAAGGTGGAAGTCCCTAGGTGCGATGAATGTAGACTGATGAGGATGAGCATCTAGGGACAAACGGTTTAATCAGAGTTTGCACCCCCTCTCATCAATTCGACGTGTAGTACCTCATCACCCATGCTAGGTATCCCCGCAGCATTAAATTCTCAGCCACCTACGTCAGCATGAAGATGGCCTTGAGGACCTCCAGGCCCAGGACCGTAGCTCCAAGAACTATGGTGAAGGCTATCAGAACCCCGAGCTCGATAGCTAGTACCGCCCTACCCCTAGGTAGCCCTAGGATGTAGGCTACTAGAGAGCCGGTCCAGGCCCCCGTAGCTGGTAGGGGTATAGCTACGAATACGGTTAGCCCGGGTATTCCGTACCTACTCACCTCGCTACTCCTCCTCCTAGCTACCTCGAGGACGCGGGAGTACAGTCTACCTAAACGGCCCAGCCTAACTACGAAGCTCTCCACGCGGTCTAGTAGGTATAGGACTACCGGAGCTACAGCTAGGTTGCCCACTAACCCAATAGTAGACGCCAGGAGGAACTCACCGTCATCTAGGAAGAGGGCCCTAGCCGCTGGTACAGCCCCTCTAACCTCACTTACCGGGGCTAGCCCCAGTAGTAGTATGGTTAGGTACTTCAACCACACCTCCATGGGGTATCACGGTGCGTATTTGCTGTAGAAATTTAAGGTGAGGTACTACACGGTAGCTCTCCCAGTTCGAGCTGTTTCAAGCGTATAACCTCCCTTAGACTTAGTGCTGGTTAGGGTGGACGATATGGTGGGGGAGCTCTACCTAGTCGGACTCGGGCTCTCACCGGAGTACATGAGCATTAAGGCCTTAGAGGTACTACGTAGTGCGGACTTAGTCTACGTAGATGTGTACACGAGCTACGTAGACCTAGAGCTCCTGAGGAGTATCGTCGGTAGGGACCTTATCTGCATTAAGCGGGTGGACCTAGAGGAGAGGTCCGGGGCTCAGATCCTCGAACTTGTGGAGAGGGGTTATAGGGTAGCTCTAGCAGTTCCGGGAGACCCTCTCGTAGCTACTACCCACATAACCCTACTAGTTGAGGCACATAGGAGGGGGGTACCCTTCCACATAGTACCCGGGGTGAGCATAATCCCTACGGCTCTAACCCTAAGTGGCCTGATGGTGTATAAGATAGGGAAGGTAGCTACCGTCGTCTACCCCAAGAACGGGATTCTCTACGAGTACCCCTACGACGTAATTAAGCTCAACGACTCCAACAACCTACACACAGTACTCCTACTCGAGTACGACGGTGAGAGGGGGGTCGCCATGACTGTTAGGGAGGCTATCGAGATTCTGCAAGCTATTGAGGAGAGGAGGGGGGAGGGTGTGGTAACCGGTGATAGGCTTGTGGTAGCCCTAGCTGGTCTCGGGTACCCCTGGTACTCCATTTGTGCCGGTAGGCTTAAGAATATCTACGGACTGAGAATAGATGAGGTACCTCAGACGCTGGTGGTAGTATCCCCCAAGCCGCACCCAGTTGAGCTGGAGGCTATGGAGGTGGTTAACTCTAGGTGGTGTAGGGTTGGCTGATCAGGTAGTTAGGGTTAGGGGGTACGTAGAGTCCCTCTCTAAAGCCCTTGAGGAGGCTAGGTCTAAGACTAGGCAGTCCAGGGAGGTTCAGGAGGTACTGAAACTCTCGGAGCTCTACCTGGAGGACGCGAAGTACTATCTAAGCCTGGGAGACTACGTAACGGCCGTAGCATGCGTAGCATACGCTGAGGGACTACTGGACTCACTACGCATACTTGGTCTCACCGAGTTTACCTGGAGGAAACCCGAGGTTAGGAAGGTCCTAGCTGCGGGAAGCTTCGACTTGGTACACCCAGGCCACATCTACTTCCTTAGCGAGGCACAGAGACTTGGGTTACTGTACGTAGTAGTAGCTAGGGATACCAGCATCCAGCAGATTAAGGGGAGACCCCCAGTACTTAACGAAGTCGATAGGCTTACCCTAGTCAGCTCCCTAAAACCCGTATACAGAGCTCTACTGGGAGATTCCCATGACTTCCTAAGACCTGTAGTTGAGGTAAAGCCCGACGTAATAGTGCTAGGTCCGGACCAGCCGTTTGATGAGGAGGAACTACGTAGGAAGCTTGAGAGCAGGGGACTACCCGGGGTTGAGGTAATTAGGTTAAGGTATAGGCTTAATAATTACTCGTCAACAAACATTATCAAACGCGTTGCCGAGATCGCCGGCAAGCTGAACAAGACCTAGCCGTAATTGATGTGGCGAGGGTAGCGTGAACCCGCAGTTAGTTACGGTTACAACTGAAAGCCCCACCCTTTAGGGTGGGGAGGGGGTCAGGTTCTTAATAGTATCCAGGCTATAGAAGCGTAGTAGCTGGTGTCTGAGATGTCGGAGAGGAAGATTACGTTCATATATGATGAGCTACACGGGTACATACGCCTGGAGGGACTAATCCGGGACCTTGTATCGACACGGGCCTTTCAGAGGCTGAGAAGGGTTAAGCAGCTACCCTTCGCCTGGTACGTCTACCCCGGCGCTACCCATACTAGGTTCTCGCACTCCCTGGGTACGGAGCACATAGCCGAGACTGTGGGGCGTAGACTTGCTGAGGAGGGCTACATAGCTCAGGACGACGTTGAGCTGGTTAGGGTAGCTGCACTACTCCACGATATAGGTCACGCACCGTTCTCACACTCTCTGGAGCCCCTCATCATGGAGCTCTCGGGGCTTAGCCCTGGGGAGTTGACAGAGATGGTCATAACCCAGGACCCGGAGATCTCCGAGGTACTCGGTAACCACGGAATTTCCTCTGGGGAGGTCTCCTCACTACTTAAGGGTAGGAGCCCCAGTGCTGTACTCAATAGCTTAGTCTCAGGGGACTTAGATGTAGATAGACTCGACTACCTCCCTAGGGACGCGTACCACACGGGAGTAGCCTACGGAAGGATAGACCTCCACAGGATAGTCTCCTTCCTAGCTGCAGGTGAGGGGGGTATAGTAGTACCTAGTAAAGCTCTAAACGCGTTAGAGAGCTTCTACATAGCTAGACTACACATGTACAAGGCCGTCTACTACCACAAGACCATTACCGGCTACCAGCTACTCTTCAGGAACGTGTACGCGGAGTTAATGAAGCATAGAGGGGTAGGTGAAACCCTAGGCTTCTTCACATCAGCCTACGGGTTCACTAGAGCTATTAGGGAGGGTCTCTTCTACCTCTGGGACGACGATACCGTAGCCGGCTTAGTTAGCTACGCGCTAGCTAGGCGTGAGCTACCGCAGAGTGTTGAGGACCTAGCCTGGAGGTTACTAAGTAGGAGGGGTTATAAGGCAGTCCTAAACGAGGTGAGGCTCTGCTGGAGCTACCGGGACATAGCCTCGAGGGCTGAGGAGCTTAGAGTAGCTGTTGAGTCCTACACCTCGCTAACAAGTCCTAAGGTGGTGCTCTTCCTAGATACCGTACAGATATACGACCCCGATAAGCCGGTCGGAGTTATAGTAGGCGGTAGGGAGGTTAGGATCACCGAAGTAGACGAAAGCATAATAGGGCACATACCCCCCTACGTCTGCTTCCTCAGGCTCTACACCCTACCGGAGTATGAGGAGGATGCTAAAAGAGCATTAGAGAAGTTTCTTAGACATTAGGTAGGCGTCCTCACCGTCCGGGTAGTACCTCCGGATCCTCCTAACCACCGAGTAACCGAGGCTTCTATAGAGAGATATTGCTGCGGTATTACTTACAGCCACCTCGAGAACTACCTCACCTAAGCCCAGCCTCCGGAATCTTTCCTCAAGGTGTAGCATGAGGGCCCTCCCCAACCCCCTCCTCCTAAACTTAGGGGCTACTGCGATTGAGATAACGTGTGCTCTACCGCCTCTCTCAGCTATAGCAAGTGCGTAACCAACTACCCTACCACTGCACTCAGCAACTAGGAAGAGCTCCGGGAATAGAGCCTGGTAGGCTAAGAAGAGCTTACAGGGGTAGGGGTAGGGGAAGGACTCGACCTCAATTTCGCAGACGGAGTCCAGGTCCTCAGCTACGAACTTACGTATCCTGCACCGCTCTTCCTCTCCTAACATAGGAGGGGCGCACCGGGGCTACCTAAGTACTGGCAGAGTCTCATCAAAGGGTTTATAGGCTACGCCCTTCTCAGTTATTATAGCCGTAACTAGCTCAGGTGGGGTGATGTCGAAGGCCGGGTTGAGAACTTCGACCGTTGGTAGAGTTATGTAGGTGCTCTTCAGTACGGTTCTAACTTCATCAGGGTCTCTCTCCTCTATCTTTACAGACTCTATAGTGTTCTCGAAGTCTATTGAGGACATCGGTGCTGCTACGTAAAATGGTATGCCGTGTCTCGCAGCTAGTACAGCTATAGTGTAGGTACCTATCTTATTCACTACGTACCCAGGTAAGACTATCCTATCCGCACCGACAACTACCTTAGATACGAGCCCCCTACTCATCACGTACCCGACCATGTTGTCAGTAATGAGCTTAACCGGGATCCCCTCCTTTACTAATTCCCATACCGTTAACCTAGCTCCCTGTAGCATGGGTCTAGTCTCCGTAGCTATTACCCTTATCCTCTTCCCGCTGTACCACGCAGCTCTTATGACCCCGAGGGCCGTTCCATAGGCTACCGTAGCTAGTGCACCGGCATTGCAGTGTGTTAGGATCACATCACCGTCCTCTATAAGCTTAGCACCTATCTCACCAATCCTCCTATTTACCTCAACATCCTCATCGTAAATCCTCAGGGCCTCAGCTACGACCTCCCTAACCATCTCGTCAACACCTGCGTAGTCTCTGGAGACCACACCCTCCACCCTCTTGAGGGCCCAGAAGAGGTTCACAGCTGTTGGTCTAGTAGCTCTCAACCTCTCGATTACGGTACGTAATCTAGCCCTCAGCTCCTTCACACTAGTTCCACCGTACTTAACGGCCGCTAGAGCCACGGCTAGTGCTGCTGCTACACCTATAGCCGGAGCCCCCCTAATCTCCATCCTCTCTATAGCTACAGCTATTCTCTCGGGGTCGTCGGACTCGACGTACTCCTCAGCCCAGGGGAGCTTCAGGGTGTTGAGCCAGCGGACTCTATCCCCAAGCCACTCAATAGACTTGATCACGCGGAGCACCGAGTAACTTAAGTGTGGGGCACTATATTAACGGTTCTGCGCCGGTAGACGGCTTAAATGAGTGAGAGCCCCCTTAGGCCACTAATGAGGAGCTCTACAGCTATTGATGCTACTATGATTGACATGAACTTAGCCAGTCCCTGAAGTACCGAGGGGCCTAGGTACTTAAGGACTAGGTAGGAGTACCTCAGTAGCGGGTAGGCCATGGCGAAGGCTATGTAAGCCCCCGCTAGCGTTACCAGAGGACCGTATATCCTCGAGTAGACTATGAGGGTACTCATAGTTCCGGGACCTACTATTAGTGGTGTAGCTATAGGTACTACAGCAAAGTCCCCGCTCTTAACCTCCTCCGGCCTCTCCTTCGACAGCAGCATCTCTGCAGCTATAATCATCAGTAGTACGCCCCCCGCTATTCTAAGAGCCTCTAAGCTTATGTTGAACAGTTTTAGTACGTACTCACCGAATAGGGAGAACAGCGTTAGCAGTAGTAGCATAGCTATACTAGCCTTATTCACAGTCCTAGCTACTAACCTACCCATATCGCCCTTCCCGAAATCACCTCCCAGAACTCCGATATAGGATATTAGTGTAGGTATAGCCGCCGGTGGGTCCATAATTGCGAAGATTGATACCGCTACCGTTACTAAGGACGTTACTATGGAGGGGTCCAATCTGGGTACCCTAGAATCCTACTCTACCTCAACCTCGGTAGGTACGTAAGTTATAACTATTCCCTGGACCTTAGTTGACCACCACCTGAGGTAGTCCTGGATACTCCTCCTCTCGGTGGGGGATACTACCACCCTTCTCCTAGCCCACTCCACCTCCTCTAGACCGACGGTACCTGAACCCCTACTGGCTGCTAACCTCAGGAGGGCGTCTAGCTCTGCTAGGGAGTACCAGGAGGTGTTGCTAACTATGTAGTCAACTACTCTCTCACTAGCGAACCTCACCCTGTACTTACTGGCATTCCTAAGCAGAGCCTTCCTACGCATCTCCTTATCGGGGTACCCGACTAGGATAGTTACGTCGACCCTCCCCGGTCTTAGAAGTGCCGGATCTACGAGGTCGGGGTTATTGGCTGTGAGTATGGTGAAAGGTCTATCGCTTCTCTGAAGGTGGTAGAGAATAGTAGACAACTCACTGAGGTGAGCTTCGTGTATAGTGTACTTCCTACTAGATAGGAACTCCGCATCATCTATCACAACAGCCAGCTCCTTCCTCCTTCTGTAGACCTGGTTCATTATGGCGTTCAACATCTTCTCAGTAGCTCCGTACCACATGGACCTATAGGTAAACGGCTTTAGTTCAACTACCTTAAGACCCAAGGCGTTGGCCAGCGCCTCCGCCATAACCGACTTCCCTACCCCTGGGGGGCCCGTTATGAACGCGCCCTTCGTTGCGAAGGGTAGCCCGCTCTTAAACGGATTGACAACTATTAGCTTAACCTCCTCCACGATCTTAGGTGGTAGGTCCTCGACAGACCACTCAGGGTTCTTTATGGGGATCTTAACCTCCCTGTACTCACTACCATCGCTAACAACGGCCCTAATTTCCTCGACACTCAGGGCCTTACCCTGTAGTAGTACTATTGCTATCGGCTTCGGTTTCTCCAAACTATTTAGTACGTCTAGGTACTCCCTCTTGTACTTAGCTAGGGTGGCTCTAAGAGCCTCCAGAGCCTCCTCAGCTAGGCCTTTAGAGGCCTTGATAACGCTCTGAGCCCCGGTAGCCTGACCAGATATCAGTAGTATCGCTGCGGGTCTAACGTAGAGGCGGGTCGGGCTTCTACTAAAGGTTAGAGAGCAGGATACCAGTCCATCCCTACTTAGAGACTTGTAGCTAGCGAAGAGAGCTGCGAAAAAGCCCCTATCCCTACCTACGTCGTCTACGAGTTCCGCTATTATGTTCATAGCCGCTAGGAGGTTTACGTGTGCTACAACTCCAGGACTTAGCTTCCTATTGTACTTTATCCTTAAGACCAGCCCGGAGTTCCTACTCTGAGAGTCTACCATGAGCTCGTAGAGGTCGGCAGAGTACTTAGCTATGAAGGACAGTAACCTGTACGACCTAAAGCTCTCACTGATTTCGTAGCTTGATGCAAAGAAAGTTCTAACCCTGTACACGTTACTCCAAAGCACTCTAGCCTCGGCGAGCTCCCTCAATTTTCCTCCGACACCCAACCTACCCTAGGGTCGACGCTAATAAGCTCAGACCTAGAACCCAAACTCCAAGAGATGTAGTCTGCACCACGATGAACTCCACCTTAAAGTACCTGTTCCGCATTTACATCCCCTCTTTAAAACTTTTATAAGGTGTTCTGCGTATACTTATACTGCGTTGGTGTGGAGCTATGGTTAAAGTACCGACACAGTTAGTAACTTGGGACGACATAGTTAACTGGAGTCAGGGGCTTGCTAATGTAATAAAGAAGGCTGGGTACAGACCTGATATCATAATAGCAGTATCTAGAGGGGGGTACGTCCCAGCTAGGCTCCTCTGCGACTTCCTACTTGTTGAGAACCTCATATCCCTACAGAGCCAGCACTGGACTGAGGCCGCTAAGGTCGCTGAGAAGGCTATAATAAAGTTCCCCTACAGGGTCGACCTCTCGGGACTCAGGGCCTTACTAGTAGACGACATAGTAGATACAGGGGATACCCTCATACTGGCCCGCGACTTCATAATCTCGGAGTGGAAACCTGCTGAACTTAAGATAGCTGCCCTGCAGTGGATATCGCCGGTAGCTAAGATAAAGCCGGACTTCTACTACATAGAGGTTAAGGAGTGGGTGTGGTTCCAGTACCCGTGGACTAGGCTTGAGGACACTATCCAGTTCCTCAGAAGGATACTGAGGGAGGAGTCAGGTAGTAAGAAGGTCTGGACAGCTCAGGAGCTGAAGGATAGGTTCCTAGAGTACTACGGTATATACGTAGGCGACACCTACTTTAACCTAGCACTAGAAACCCTTGTAGAGACAGGCTATCTAGCAAAGTCCGAGGAGAAACTCTACATCGTAAAGTAGGTAGAGCTCTAGGTCATGGTAATCCGCAACTCAGCGTCGGGGATTTGAGGAAGTTCTATAGGGGAGACCCCTCTACTACAACCAGTTTTATTCTTCCACCACTGGCAGGTCTCTAGGAGTTAACTTACGTTACCTCCTCTCAGTTGCTGCTCAGCCTGCTCTACGATCTTCCTAGCAGCCTCCCTGAATACTGTGAGTTGCGCGCTGTCTACCTTTATGTGCGCCCCAGCTATGATCTCACCTATACTATCGCCCAGATCCTCAAGTACTGCGGAGACCTCAGGGATATTCCTAACCCTTCTACTAAGCTCTCTCAGGACCTCCCTAACTACTACTAGGTCGTGTACCACCGTGCCTAGGGCCAGTATGTTCTCTACTTTAACCTCTAGAATACTCAGGACCAGTACTGCGTAGCTAACCTGGTTTAGGGCGTTGACATAGGCCCTCAGTAGCCTCTCATCACTACCTAAGTTTCTAAGGTTCTCAACCCTTCTCTCAAGCTTATCCCTTAACTGCTCGAGCCTACCTCTGAGTAGCCTCAAATCGTAGAGAACCCTAGCTAGCCTACCCCTCAGCTCTAGCACCTAACATGGTCTCGGCTATGCAGCATTTTTAAGTAGTAACCCCCAAGTAGGTTAAAACCGGAAGTACCTGAGGAAGCTACTAGAGCTACTGCTTAATTTCTCTAGAAGCCTCCGTATACCGGAGGTGTAGAGCATAGAGGGAGGGAGGGTAGAGCTTAGAGTTGAGAGCGTAAGCCCTAGGGATGTCGGGAGGAAGGTTGCGAGAATACCTAGGAAGTACATGGAAATCCTAGGAGTTAGCTACGGAGACTTCGTCGAGGTTGAAGGACCTAAATCTTCGGCTATCCTCCAGGTAAGGCCTGCGTATCCCGAGGATGAGGGTACCAATGTTATACGGATAGACGGTTACACTAGGGAGGTTCTAGGCGTTGCTATAGGGGACTACGTAACCATTAGGAAGGTTAAGATAGTTAAGGGGACTAGGGTGGTCCTAGCCCCTGTGGACTTTAGGATAGAGCCTAACGAGGCATTCACGAACTACGTAAAGGAAAGGTTGCTGAATAAGGCTGTTAAGAAGGGTGAGGTAGTATTCATAAGCCTACCCTACTACGCGGAGCCATTCAGGTTCGTTGTTAAGGTAGCTGAACCAGCTCAAGTAGTTTACATAGAGTACGATACTAGGGTTGATGTAAGTCCAGAGCCCGTACCTATAGAGGCCTTGGAGAGGATTAGGGGTGTCCCAAGGGTTACCTGGGAGGACATAGGGAATCTCGAGGAGGTTAAGGAGAGGATTAGGGAGATGATAGAGCTACCCCTAAAGCACCCAGAGTTCTTCAAGCACCTGGGTATCGAGCCTCCGAAGGGGGTTCTACTCTACGGACCTCCCGGGGTCGGTAAGACCCTGCTAGCTAAGGCTCTAGCTAACGAGATAGGTGCGTACTTCATAGCCATAAACGGACCGGAGATAATGAGTAAATACTACGGTGAGTCCGAGGCTAGACTTAGGGAGATCTTCGAGGAGGCTCAGAAGAATGCCCCGGCAATTATATTCATAGACGAACTCGATGCGATAGCACCTAAGAGGGAGGAGGTGGTAGGTGAGGTTGAGAAGAGGGTGGTAGCTCAGCTACTGTCCCTAATGGACGGGCTTAAGGAGAGGGGGAGGGTTATAGTCATAGGGGCTACCAACAGGATAGATGCCATAGATCCTGCACTTAGGAGACCGGGTAGGTTCGATAGAGAGATCGAGATACCGCCGCCCGATAAGCACGCTAGAAAGGCTATCCTAGAGGTACATACGAGGAACATACCGCTAGCTGAGGATGTGAACCTAGATGCCATAGCCGAGATGACCCACGGGTTTACCGGAGCCGACCTCGCGGCACTGGTCAAGGAGGCGGCTATGAACGCCCTCAGGAGGTTTCTCAAGACGGAGAAGGTAGACTTAAGTAAACCGGTACCTCCAGAGGTCTTAGAGAAGCTTAAGGTAACCCAGCAGGACTTCCTCGACGCGCTGAAGGTAGTACACCCAACCCTAATGCGTGAGGTCCTTGTTGAGGTCCCAGAGGTTCGCTGGGACGATATAGGCGGCTTAGATGAGGTAAAGCAGGCCCTTAGGGAGGCTGTCGAGTGGCCCTTGAAGTACCCCGACGTCTTCGAGAAGATGGGTATCAGACCTCCTAGAGGTATACTACTCTACGGACCCCCAGGTTGTGGTAAGACCCTGCTAGCTAAGGCCGTAGCTACCGAGGCTAACGCTAACTTCATAGCAATTAAGGGACCGGAGATCCTGAGTAAGTGGGTTGGGGAGTCTGAGAAGGCTATTAGAGAGATATTCAGGAGGGCTAGGCAGGTAGCTCCGGCAATTATATTCTTCGACGAGATCGACGCTATAGTACCTGCTAGAGGTATGAGGCACGATACTGAAGTAACCGATAGGATAGTCAACCAGCTTCTAGCCGAGATGGACGGTATCCAGACATTGAAGAATGTGGTAGTCATAGGGGCTACCAATAGAATAGACCTAATAGACCCAGCCCTCTTGCGTCCGGGTAGGTTCGATAGAATCATATACGTACCCCCACCCGATAAGAGGGCTAGGTACGAGATACTCAAGATACACACCAGGAAGGTACCTCTAGATAGGGACGTAGACCTAGAGAAGTTAGCTGAGCTTACCGAGGGTTACAGCGGGGCGGACCTCGAGGCCCTAGTTAGGGAGGCTGTAATGATGGCTCTAAGGGAGAAGTTTACCGTGAGAACAGTATCCATGAAGTACTTCCTCGAGGCTATGAAGATTGTGAAGCCATCGTTAAGTATGGAGATCGTCAGTAAGTACGAGAGAATATACAGCGACCTCAAGCGTATAATAATATGAGGTGCCCGTACTGCCTGATGTAAGCACCCTCTTTAGGAACCTGGAGCGTAACATACTTAGGAGGGATAGAATTAGTAAGAGACTTAGGCAGCTCTACCATAGGGTCTCTAAGGAGGAGGACTATGTTACATTGGTAGAGTACGTGAAGAGCCTCAGGATCTCTAGGAGAGCCCTCCTGAAGGTACTTAGGGAACTTAGGGAAGCTGAGCTCTACGGAGATTACATAGATTTAGTGGAAACTATGGTGGACTACATGCACGCCGTCGGTATACACATAGAGAGGGAGGTACTCATAGCTGTATCTGAGATCCTAGAGAGGAGTGAATTAACTAAGGAGTACGTGGATGAGATAAGGGGTGTGGATATGGTGGAGTTAGACGAGCTCATGCGTGAGCTGGGGAGTACTCTGGAATTCATAAGGACGAGGGCTAGGAGTTGAGCGTCTGTCCTTGGTATAGGGACGGCTTCTGCACATCACCACTACACGAGGTACCTACACAGGACGTCGTTAATAAGATCCAGTGTCTGGGAGGTAGGGATGTTTACACACAGTGCAAGTACTATAGGGAGCCTACACAAGTTAGAGAGGGGGGCTACGACGAGTTCGGTAAACCCTTCCTAATGGTTCACGGAATAGATAGAGCTCCGGAAATAACGTGTGAATATGTGAGGATCTTCAAGCACGAGCAGGGTAAGTACCTAGCTGGATGCGTGGTTCTAGGTCGTTTTCTAGGGGTTCACGAGGTCGATACTTGCAGTAAGTTCTGGAGGCAGTGCCCATTTAGAAGGATCGGTCTAAACCTAGGAATACAGCCCTAGACTCTTTATAACTGACAGCCCTGCCCCAGGGCAGAGAGGTCGGAACAGCAGGTCGTGGTACTCAAAATTTATAACCCTCTAATTCAACGATTTCTGGGCCCCGCCGTAGCTCAGCGGTAGAGCGCCCGGCTGTAGTGTGGGGGCGGATACCGGGTGGTCGGGGGTTCGAATCCCCCCGGCGGGACTTTTCCCAGTACTTACTGGAGGTACTGAGCCTTGCAGGAAGGTGCGACTGCGCTTATAAGAGGCGACCCCCTACAGTTATTCCGGTGGTAAACATTTGTGCTGAGAATATACAACACCCTGACCCGTGAGATAGAGGAGTTCAAACCAAGTGAGGAGGGGTTAGTTAAGGCATACTTCTGCGGACCCACTCCCTACGATCACGTACACGTGGGGCACGCTAGGGCCTTCGTATCCTTCGACTTCCTGAGGAGGTACCTGATCCTGAAGGGCTATAACGTACTCTACGTTCAGAACATTACCGATATAGACGACAAGATCATCAGGAAAGCCCAGGAGTCTAACGTTAGCTGGAGGGACGTTGCTGAGACCTATACTAGGGAGTACCTAGAGCTGATGGATAAGCTTAGGGTGGAGATAGATCTACACCCGAAGGTTACTGAGCACATAGAGGATATAATAAGGTTCATCGAGGTCCTCATAGAGAGGGGGCATGCCTACGTAGTGCCGAGCGGTTCCGTATACTTCGATGTAACTACATACAAGGACTACGGTAGGCTTAGTGGGAGGATAAGCCTAGAGGAGTGGAGACAGGAGGAGGAGTTCCTACGTGAGAAGAGGAATCCATTTGACTTCGCTCTATGGAAGGCCGTCAAACCCGGGGAACCTTACTGGAACTCCCCCTGGGGTCCTGGACGCCCTGGCTGGCACATAGAGTGCAGCGTTATGAGCTCGAAGTACCTCGGGGATACTATAGACATCCACGGAGGGGGGCAGGACCTGATATTCCCCCACCATGAGAACGAGAGAGCTCAGAGCGAGGCTTACTTCGGTAAATCCCCCTGGGTAAGGTACTGGGTTCATGTAGGTTCCCTAACGCTTGTTGGGGAGAAGATGAGTAAGAGCCTCGGCAACATAATAAGGTTGTCAGAGGCTATCAGTAGGTGGGGGCCGGAGGTACTAAGGCTCTGGATCTTCTCAGTACACTATAGAAGGCCCCTGGAGTACAGGGAGGAGTCCCTGGAGCAGGCTAGCTTAACGTATAAGCGGTTAGTAAACGCCTACGAAGTTCTCTTGAAATTAATTAAGGAGAGGCCCCTGGAGCATAGGTTAGGGGACCGTGAACTTGAGGTCTGGAAGACCTTAGCTGAAGTATGGCAGGAGTTTACTCGGTCCTTAGATAACGACTTAAACACCCCCAAAGCGCTGGCAGTCCTTCACAGGCTTCTATCAGTAATTAATGCGGAAGTAGTTAACCTAGAGAGCAGCTCCCTAGCGTTTAAGGCTCTTACAACACTGGAACTAATGGACAGGGTACTCGGGATCCTACCACGGAGGGAAGAAATCCTAAGGAGCTACGAGGAGCTTGAGGAGCTCATAAAGCTGATAGTAGAGATACGCTCAAGGCTTAGGCATAAGAAGATGTATGAGGAATCCGACTGGATACGTGCTGAGCTAAGTAAGCTAGGTATAAGACTAGCCGATACCAAGGAGGGAACTAAGTGGTACTTCGAAAGGTACCTTAGGTCGGCTAAGAGTAGCTGAGTTAGCCATAGCACCTGCAAAACACTAAGGTCCGACCTCCCCGCCCTAGAGGTGGGGATTCCCGTTAAGGCGGGGTGGTTCAGGCTACAACCTCTCTTCCTGAGGGTTCGATCCCGGGCTGGGTCTTCGGCCTGCTACCCCTATCCCAGTCGGGACTCGGGGTTATTGGATTACATTAATCGTAGCCTAAGGCCCGCAGAACCTGAACGTCCATCACCAAGGACTATTAAACAAGGAATGTTTATAAGCTCCCCTTCATCCCTGTCATAAACAACGAGGCTTTCAGTTACAGCAGGAGTTCTTCTAGAAGCCGTGTTCAACTCCCTTCGAGAGAACGGGTATATACCTCCTAGAGGAAAACTTTTAAGAATCGTAAGGAATAAAAGAGGGGGGCTGCGGGATGAAGAGAGGTAGGGGTGTTAATAGCAACGTGGAGAGCAACGAAAACGAATCCGACCTTGGACTTAACTTTAAGGTCGTTTACGAGGATCAGGAGGTGGTTGTCATAAGGGCTCCTACTGAGGACGAGTTAGTGGAGATAATCCTAAAGCTGTTAAGCGAGAGACCTATGAACATTAAGGAGCTACACCGCTACCTACCGGGGATAGCTAGTGAGGATAAGATTAGGAGGATCTTAACCCGCCTAGTTAACAGTGGTAAGGTCTACGTACAGGAGGATGGCAGGTTCCTCGTCGTAGGCTGGAGACACTAGGTGGATGGGTGATCGCATGGCCCTAGACCAAGGCTCTCAGAGAGCTTCTACTAGACCTGTAACCGAGAAGGGTAAGTGGATAGAGAGGATAATACGCTCTGCTAAGCAGACGTACAAGCTATGTCCGTACTACGACAAGAAAACCCTTTCCTGCTTCATAAAGATGATGAAATCCGAGAGGAAACCTAGGTGCGATAGGGAGGGTAAGTTCGATACGTGCCCGGTCTTCGCTGAATTCATAGGTGAGCAATACGATAGACTGGTAAAGACAGGGCAGGTACTTCCACAGGACTTCAGGGACCTACAGGTAGTCTTCTAACATATAAACTACATAACCTATAAAGGCAGGGTTTACGGGAAACCCGGGATGAGGAAGTCGATCAGAAGATTTTCTTAATCACGTAGAGGTAGTGATCTGTCTTGGATATTGATGTCCTAGCATCTCTCTCAAGCTCTAGCATAGCCCTAATAGCGTCTATGTTCTCTGGTACTACGTTGGATTCGTTAGGAGTAGCCCACATTAGGTAGACCTCGTTCCCGTCGACCGATATGCTCTCGTACCATACAGGTATCTCGTAGAGGTCTCCCCTAGGTCTCCCCAGGTCCCTAGCTAGTTCGAATATAGCGTTAAGCCCGTCTATACCGTCGGAACCCCTCACGAAGATCACCCTCGGCTCCTCCTCTAGGATCCTTATGACATCCTCCCTCGTAATGCTCTCCCTAAGCTCGACCATTGCCATGTGTAGGTGGTAGAGGTTATGGCTTCCCTTAGCAGCCATGGTCACTATGTCCAGATCCTTAATTACAGTCCTAGCGTCTGGACCGTGGTGTGATGGAACTTGGAGTTCCGGTACGACGGTGTTCATTATTCCAGTACGGCTAGACTCCCACACATCAACGGCCCTCCTAAATATAACTACCCGCGCCTTCCTAACCCCCACCCTCTCGTGGAGAGCCCCTACAACTCTACAGATCGCCGTGGTATTACAGCTAACCACCCTAACGAACTGCTTCCCCAATGCCTCGGAGTAGTTCCTCTGAGCTACGAAAGACGTACCAGCTACCTCATGCTTCTCCCCTCCCTGAAATACAGCTCTAACTCCGTACCTCTCGTACAGCTGCTTATTCCTAGCCCCAACCTTAGCGGGGGTACAGTCTACAACTACGTCCACCTCCCCAGCCCTCAGAAGGTCCTCTAGAGTCCCAGCTACCTCTACCCCCCCACTCCTCATCTCACCAACCTTCTCCGGAAGTGATGCGTAGACTGCGTAGCCCTTTAGAGTAGCCAACCTAACCCTCCAGTCAGCTACTACATCAGATACACCAACTAACTTCATATCAGGCTGCTTTGTAACAGCATCAGCAACCCTCTTACCTATAACCCCATAACCGTTAACAACTACCCGAGCAATAGGTCTAGGCATACAGACCCTTAGTAAGCTAGAGCTACGCTAAATAAACTCATATACCTACCCTTAGAACAGGCTTTGGCTTACAACTTAAAGCCTCGCCATTCATGGCGGGGAGGAGGTTAGAGGTATATTAGCCCTAGCTGGTAGGTGTAGCGGGAGTAGCTATGGATTTAGAGAGCTTGGCTAAGCTTATTAGAACGGTAGTTTCGATACCACGATACTCTCTAGTTGGTATCACTAAGAGCAGTTACCTAGTGTATGGCTCCACCCTGGAGGGGGTCTACAAGCTCTACGCTATAGACCTTAACACTGGTAGAGAGTTTAAGGTCTCTGAAGAGCCGGTACACCTGGAGGCCTCTACCTCTAGGAAGTCAGACGTAGTGGTCTACACCAGGGATGTTAGTAGAGGTTTCGAGTTAGTTAAAATTTACGGTACTGACCTAAGGACCTCAGAGACCTACGAGCTCTCAGAGGGGGTACAGCCCCAGAGAGTCGTGGGGCTGGGCTACGATGGAGCTAGGGTGGCCTGGTCAGGGTCTGTGGGTACTGAGGCTTCGATCTACCTATCGGATACGTATAGTAGACGTGCCGAACCTATAGCTAAGGCACGCGGGAGGGAGTACGTAACTGACGTTAACGAGAGGTACGTCGTAGGGCACGGGCACCTAAGGGACGACCCGTTCTCTGTAGAGCTATTCGCAATAGATTTGAGAACCCTTGAGATGAGGGTTATTACACCTAGAGAGGGTAGTGTTAATAGGTCTCCAAAGCTCCTAGGATCTAAGGTCCTCTTTGAGAGTAACTACGAGAATCTCGATACGTTTAAGCTCTACGTATACGACCTAGAGAGTAGTACCCTAGAGTCCGCTAAGTTAACCTACAGTGACATGGCTACCTACAACCCGGTAGAGTACGTTGACTTCGGCTGGATAGAGGATGGGGGTGTTTGGGCTATAGGTAAGAGGATGGGTAGATCTAGACTCTTTGTAGACGGTTCCGAGGTGAAGACTCCTGAGGGTATGGTACTGAGTGCGGAGGTCTACGGGAATCACGCCTACGTTACCCATACATCCCTGAGGGATCCCCCAAGAGTTCTGAGAGTTGACATCAGGTCGGGTACCTACT
>Ga0326760_1000602_pt1 | contig 18110 bp, 15 predicted proteins | sample GCREP_S_FD_207668 | JGI IMG/M metagenome (GOLD analysis project Ga0326760, IMG submission 207668) | Hot spring sediment microbial communities from Geyser Creek Basin, Yellowstone National Park, WY, United States - GCR.EP_S | ecosystem: Environmental > Aquatic > Thermal springs > Near-boiling... | reverse complement strand
GTATTTTTCCACAGGTGAGAGCATTTTTAGTTCTTCTATCATCTTTCCCCCTCCTCCAACAGAATCTTTATTAATCGATAAATTAAAGTTTTTGAAAATGAAAATCGAACAAGGATAATCAATGACGATAGCAATTTAAGGCTTGCCAGAAATATAGAGGTATCTGTTAAATCAAAAACGTTTTTAACTCCGAGGAGAGCGCTTTCAGCGAAAAAATCTAGGCGTTTTTAAGGGGTTTTTGTCGAAATTTACAACCGCGTAAATCGGGAGGATTTGCAGAAAGCGAGAGAGATAAAATCATACGAACTGAAAAAAAATTATGAATTTTCCTCCTTGCTTAAAAAAGCTGGAGAAGATATAACGATCTGCGTGATAGAATACGATCTCAGGAAGGGGTTGCCCGATAAAGAGGAAACCGAACTTCTCTTTGACCTTTTCAACAGCAGATTGCTGGACATTCTGGTTTGTCCGATCGTCCCTAAGCTGTCCTATAAAGAATACGTCAAGTTTTTAGATGAGTTCATTGAAGTCTACCGCTCGACGTCTTTCAACGCGGTATTGGTGCCTGCTATAATTCCCTATTCGAGAATAGATCTGGCTAAACTGTTCGAATACTATGCAAAAAAAGATGAAGTTAGCAAGAACTTTATTTGTGTTGACTTTAACGGTGGAAATCCTATATCGCAGTACACATTTGTATCCGATATAATTAGAAATACGCAGAAATTTGAGCAGGAATTTGGCGAACCGTGCGTTAGATATGCAATAAATCTGAAGTATGGAAAAGCCACAAAAAAAGAACAGATCGTTCCGGCAAAGGATCTCGTAATATTTTCGATGGGTTTCAACCTCTTTGGTTCGAATCACAGGCAAGTAGTGCTCGAAGATGTTGGAGGATACGAGCTCAGGACAAAGATCTTAAATCGGGCGGATTACGGGTACTACAGTCTAGAAGTGGCTGAAAATGCAATAAAGGAGTCTGGAAATTTTAAGGTTAAATTGTCTGACCTCAAGGCAGATCCACAACTTGCAAAGCTTTTTAACGCCGAGAGACAGGGGTTGGAGGCGATAGAAATTTCGACGATGATAAATGAAGACAGACTGTATAGCTATCTGCAATCTAAACCGAGAATTGTTGAAAATAAAATGATTTTTAAAAGAATATCGAAAGCGAACAAAGACCTCTCGCAACAAACTCTCTCAAACTCCTATTAAAAGAAAAAAAGCTAAATGAATTTTTACAACTGGGAAAACTTCTTTCTAGCTTTTTGAAGAAACTCCTCTTGATTCAAAACGAAACGCCACAAAAACTACACTTCAAAGTCGGCATCGTAGGGTCAACAGAAGTCAGCATAACACTAACACGATAACCATCACAAAACAAAACCTATTTTTATTCTCAACCTATACTTAACATACAGAATTTTCCATGTCATCGAGAGCTGTCGACGTTCTCGACCGCGTTGTCGGGTGGCTAACGTACTTTGGCTGGAGCTATTCGTACAAGAGGTGAGAGAGTCTTAAGAAGATGGAGAGGAGCTCAGAAACCTGTTAGAATATCTTTTCTATACAATTCGTCTGAACTTTCAATCAAAAGGATCCCTTCCTCGATGAGTTTTTAGAAACAGTAAGCGAACCAATGGTATAATGGCATATGGAGGAAGGAGCAGGGCCCGGCAGGCTCCCATTTCACGGAAGGAGAGGCCGGATTAAATTGTGACTCTCTCAATTCACAGAAAGGAGGTCTATTTTATCATTATTAAAATTCTCATTTCACGTGTTTTCACTTTGGTTTTTTCAAACTTAACTTCACACTTCAAATGAGACTTAAAACTTTCAAACTCTCATTTCACAGAAAGGGGTCTGTTCTGCTGATTTTGTAAGTTGAAGTGTTAAGTATGGAGTGTTAAGTGTGAAGTGCTAAGTTGAAGTTTTGAAGTTCAAAGTATATTCGAACGGTTGAAAGATTTAGCGATTAAGTTAGGGTGTTTTTAGGATTGGTGCTCTTATCCCTTCCATCTACTTCGGTAACATCGGGAAAGGCATTCTCAAATAATAGCTTTCATTTAGAAAATGCAATATTCTGCCTAACAACGGTTAAGCTTGTTTTTTCTGGTAATGGTTAGCCAGTTGTATTCGTCCAGCAACTTCGTCAATGGTTTGCCATATTTTCTATACAGCTCGTATTCCGGATCTTTTAACCCTTGAACTGAACGCCCGGATTTCTCAAGCTCTCTGTAAGTCTCTTCAACAACAACGCTCAAAAAGAGGCTGAATATTAGGAGGCAAAGGCCAAAACCAAGCAGAAAACCTCCAGCTGTCGAGGCCATTTGCATCACCTTAAACTTATTGTTGCTACAGTCCAACCATCTTTAACAAACTGCACTTCAGAAGGGATCTCATTTTGTAGAACAACGAAAGGCACTGGAACCTCCAGCTACTCACTTGGCTTGAGCACATAGAAAGTTTTCATTCCAGCAAGGTTGATTAGTATAGCATTGTTTTCTATACATTCATTTTGAGGTGCTGGCACTATATATGATGAGGCAGGGATAGAAGAGTATCTGTAGTCTCTGCCAGTGTTTGTAACAAGAACAAGGTCTTTAAAGGGCGGATTTCGAGAGAGTTCGTCTGAAGTAAGATCTCTTGAGCCCACATTCTCTATTCTAATACCGAGAACAACAAACTTCATGCCACCGGTAGCTTTGATGCACTCGCTCGAAGATGTAGTGTGTATGTTGAGATATTTACCCTCTCCAATGCTGAAAACATCAATTTTTAGAAAGCCAATAGTATAGCCTTGACGGCTGGTGTATAAGTTGGGGCAGGGCTTGATATTGGTGTCTCCAAGCATTTTAAAAGTTAAAGTAATAAGTGGTGATGGCTAGACCCGCGAGAACTGTTGCAATAGCCATAGCGATGTAAACAATACGATTCAAGGACTCACCCCTTTATATCATGTGTACTGGAGTTTTTAACACTACAGAAAGCAGAGATTACCTTTTGTCAGGAAAGTTGATGTAGAAAACAATAAACAGTATTTTAAGGATTTTGAGCTGTCGGAGGAAGAGAAATTCAAGCTTTCAGAAAAGGCTAGGCAACTTTCCAGACGGACAGAGAGGACGCAGAAGCTTGAGCGTTCAAATACCAAAAAGATTTTTAGTAGAGAAAACAAATCTTTGTAATGGCTTTCCTGTACAAGGGCTTTGATGTGGATACCAGACTGGGAACAGCCCCTGTTATAATCGTAAGGGCTGAGGCGGAACAGGGTTTTGTTCAACAAACACTCAAAGGAGGTCCTGCCCTTTTCATAGTTGATAAGTATAATGTTACAATTTACTCATGTGAAGACTTGAATGGTACCAGTTCAAACCTTGTTTCCCAAATAAAGAGCCTAAAAGGTTTTAGTAAGTTGTTTCATCCTTCCGAAAGTCTTAAATTAGAGTTCGAGATCCCGGTGAGTTCTAAGTTAATAGATCAGATTAACGAGATCAGAAGAAGAGGTAGAGTTTTCGCTCTCTCTATCTTCTTTTACTGGCGCGCGCTGTTACTACACACTTTCGAAGTTGTGCCTTCACAGCCTTTACAACGTTTAGAGTCTGTAGAGAAACCATCGCCAAGAGGTAATATCTCTCCAATAACTTTCTCTACAGAAGAAGTAAACGAGCTGATGAAGGAGTTGAAATACGCGGAGTTCATAAGATTCGATGTCCCCGTGCCATTAATCCCGGATGCCCCTTTTGAAATTCTCAGGAAAAGCGCCGGTGAGCTAAAGAGGGTCGAAGATGCGATCGCTAGGGGCCAATATCCTGAAGCCTTGAACACTTTGAGAAACATAATAATGAACCATCTAACAAAAGAAGTTAAAGAGAAAGAGGAGGGTAGAAAGAAAAGGGTTCTTAGAGAGGAAATATGCGACTATGTGTTAAAGACAGTTTCTGACAGGAGTAGGAGTATTTACGAAGAGATACTGAAAGGAATCGAAAATACACTGTCGTCCAACCTCGCTCATATACACAAATTCATCAAAGAGGACACGGGTAAGTTGATCAATGCGCCTTTACGTGAGGATGTGGAGTACGTATATTTCATTCTTCTCTCAATTCTTCGGTATCTTTCCCAACTCATACTAACTTGGGGAAACTCCTGATTTTTGGAGCTTCTCTAGAATGCTTAGAGCATTGTGGCTCGAGTTCGGCGATGTTGGGCAAGGAACTTTTTCCCCTTATAAGGCTCTATCCAACCTTCTTTAAGAACATGTTTAAATATAAAGCTTTGAGGACGTTTTGAAATTTGAACTAATTCAATTCACGGAAAGGGGTCTTCATCCACCACTTTCATGGGGAGAGGTCGGGTTAAATTGTAAAAAAGTGTTTGAAGTGTTAAGTGTGAAATGCTAAATGCGAAGTGCGAAGTTCGAAGTTTAGATTTGAACACTTTAAATATCAGTGCTTCTTCGAGAGAGCTTTGGAGATGAGCTTTGAAGCCTCCCTCTTGGAAAGCCACGGAGGGCATGAGACGCCCAAACGGGCTAGAAGGGCGCGCTGCTTCTCCGTTGCCAGGTAATTCTTGTACTTTTCGAGGAAGGTCGCCAAGTTCTTTGAAACGTAATTGTAGTAGGCCCTCCTGCTCAGCTCATCCGCCTCCTCATTCTCCTCACGAGGCACCCATTCAAACCTTATCTTCTTAAACTGCCTGATCAAAGCCATAGCCTTCTCGTAGAGTGGTATGATGCGGGGAGCTTTAACTGTGTAAATTCCCTTAAGCTGGAAGATGAGGAGCTGGCTGTCACTCCTGACAAGAACGTCCTCTGTTAGGCCGAGCTCTATCAGCTTCTCTAGGGCTTTTATGAACGCCATGTACTCGGCGACGTTGTTGGAGGGGTTCGGATGATCCACGACATCGTACCCCTCTTCTACTTTCTCTCCGTCCTTGTAGATGACGTACCCGTAGCAGGCGATACCATTGGGATTGATTGGCTCACAAAGGCCATCGACATTGACGAGGACTTTCATCAATTTACTAATGTTTGTGGAATATTTAAACCATTCAAAACAAATAGCAAAAAAATTCAATAATTTTTTAGCATACTGAGCTGCGCTAAATACACTAAAGCTGGAGAGAGTTTTTAAATCCACCAGTTTCTCTCAGAACATTTTCCCCTTCCATTAAAAAGGCAAAAATTCAAAACAGCTGTTGAAAGTTTTAAATAATCCACACAATATATGAAATTCATATGAAGCGGTCGGGAAGCGTATTCCTGACTTTAGCAGTTGTAGTGGGACTGTGCGGAATCCTCCCAATCCTGGCGATTGAAGACGGTCCAAGCAGTCTGGCTTTCTTCAACATTTTCGGCAAACAGCAGAAAGAGGACTGGAAGACTGCAGACGAGATGAAAGGTCTCGTAGACGACAAACTCTACGAGGTAATGCAGTGCTACGCTGCAATGAGGACTAACGAGTCAGTGATAACACAGCAGCTCGGCCCCTTCTTCAGCTACCAGGTAAAACTCAGGACAGAACCGGTTTTCATGATCAAAAACAATACAGTGTACGTGAGGGACAGGACTACGGCAGAAGCTGGAAAATTCATAACATGGGGTTACAGGCTCGGACTACTGCAGTATCCCGGGGGAATGTCATATCCCCTCCCCTTCGAGGCAAGATGCCTGATGAAGGTGAATGAGACGCACTACAAACTCTCGGTAGCATTCTACGAGCAGGTGTATCTGAAGAAGATGGTAGTCCTGAGTGCAGTAACACCCAAAGATTACGAGTATCCAAAGGATTACCTTGCAGGAGGCTGGTTCAAAAGAGAAGAGCACAAATGCAGATTGCTGAGGATGGAGTTTGGCGGGGAGAAGCCCCCGATAGATAATCCACCAATCCCCTGTCATTATATGAACTATTACTGGGACAGGCCTAACCCGCTGACAGCGGGTTTTACGAGGGAATTTGAGAGACTGCTTGAGGAGGAGAAACTTCCGAAAAATGCTGCTATCACGATCGCCACAAAATTCGCGAATGTCCTGATGGATTACTGGAGTAAAAGCCCTGAGAGGGACAATCCAAAAATGACCCTCTACGATCCTGTTACCAAGAGCGTCAGCAAACTGGAACTGCCAAAGAAGACAATTTACTATCCTGAAGACGCTGACTGGTACAACATGCTGGCTGGCTACGGATGGTGCGGTTCTTTTGTCGGAGTTGTACAGTATATTCTCAGGTACCTCGGGCTTGACGTCTATGATACTAGTATTGACATATCCGGAGCTCATGCGGTCCTTGGAGTGAATGAGAAGGATATTATCGGGGCGAAGGGGATAGATGGTGTCACGGTTGTGGTGGTTCAGAGGGATCACGGGCTGGTTGTGAGAATTCGCGTGCTTGATGTGTCGGATGTTGATAAACCGCACAGCATATTCTTCTTGGATAGGACAAAGTACATGGCTTTCAGCCAGTATAACCCGGTCTGAAAAGCCAAAAAAACTCTTCAAATTTTTTAAAAAAAAGGGTTAACCCTTCAGCAGACTCTTACACAACCTGTTATCGCTCCTGACCAGTCTGGCGGGCACTCGTACCTGCAGCAGCCCGCTTTGTACAGGTATTTTGTCCCCGGTTCGATGAACCACACGACATTTTCTGGCACACTCTCACAGGGCCATTCAATGTACGCTGTGCTGTTCTCCTTGTCTAGGCTACCCATCCGTATGGCGTCAGGTATGAGCTGTTCACCTGTTGTCAGGAGAGCACTCCTCAGGTAGCCAGTATAGCGTGTGACAGATTCCACCCTCTCGTAGTTCAGAGTACCCTTGTCGTAATTCGCCTCTGTTGCGGGAGCCAGAATGGTTCCACCTCCCGCGATATAACCTTCATAATAATCTTTGTCGAAATTCCAGTAGAGCGGGATTATAGTTATCTTTGCGGATCTTTACATTCTTTGTCGCTTCCACGATTTGATTGCAGCTGTCCTTCACAACAGCTTTGAGCGTGTAGTTGCCCTGCGGGAGCTCTATCTGTACTATGTCCGGGGAGATAACCATTGTTCCACTCTTGCTGTCCAGGTCTATTCCGAAGTAGTACTGGTTGTTAATGTACAGTTCAAGCCTTTTAACAGCACTGTCATCACTGTAGCTGATTGTCACGGGTAGCGGGAATGTGTTCCGGCCTTCATCGATTTTGTACTCTTCTTTGCTAGGTTGTATGATGCTCACAACTGGTGGCTGGTCTGGACAGCGACTGCAGGCTACCAGCAGTCCAGAAGCTTCAGCGGTCTGGCCTGCAGTGTCCTCGACAACGAGCCTGATTGTTATTGACTGTTTGCCGTTGAATACTGCTCTGAAGCTCATCTGGGCGTTGTTGACACTGGTGCCGCTTAGAGGCGTGCTTGCAGCGAGCTGGCCGTCAGCGTAGAGTCTTGCCTCTTTCAGCCCGTTTGGAGCGCTGGCTGAGAATGTCACCGTTACAGGGCTTCCATCGTTTATGCAGTACATTGGGTAGCTGAACTGGGTTATTGTTGGCGGTTGTGATCCGCTTCCTCCGCCACTGCCTCCACCTCCGCTTCCGCTTCCTCCCACGGTGAATCTGACGCTTTTCGCAGCATTTTTCCCGTTGCTGTCGTAGGCGAAAACACTCAGCATGTATTCTCCGGGCTCATTCAGAATGCATGTCGCCCTGTACTCGTTGCCGGTGTCGGGGCTTGTCCTCGTAACACTGCAGACTGTCCTGTAGGAGGCAAGGTTTGAATCGTATATGGCGAAGTAGAAGTCCACTCTGGTAACTCTGCCGTAGCCGCCGCTCACGTAGGCTTCAGCCCTCGCTGTAAGGCTTCCCGGTGGGACGCTCGCACCGTTCTGCGGGTAGAGGATGCCGAGGTACAGGCTCCCCGGCACGGGCACCGGTGTTGAATACACCGGAACATCCACCGGCGCGGTTCCGAGGACTGTCACGTAGGTCTGGTTGCACTTTCCTTCTGCATTGCAGACTTTGACAGTCCAGGTTTCATTGTACCTCTTTCCGGTCCAGGGGAATCTTGCAGTCTTGGCATCGAGGATCTCTCCCGTTATGTTCTGGCTTCCGTTCTGCATCCATGCTCCCGTGACCGGGCTGGTTGTGTCTATGTTGAAGATGAGGTTAAAGTTTGACCCTTCAACGAAAGCGTAGCCCCTTTCGACTGTCACGGGGATCGTGTGCCTTGCTGCAACCCTTCCCTCAACGGAGAGGTATTCTATGGTTACGCTTGTGTTGTTCCTCGCACCGGGTTTGTTGTCCACGGGGTTTATCAGGAAGGCTTTCAGTCCTCCTCTGTTGCTGGGGTCGAGATAGTAGGGCTGGCTGTTCACTCTTATATCGGAGGGCTTGCAGATTGCTATTCCGCTGTAAAAGCCGGCATGGGGCGTGTCGTTGCATGGCTGATTCCGGGTGTCTTTTGCACAGCCGTAGGTGATCTTAACTGGCAGCATTGCCTGGAAGAGTGGCAGGTTTTTGAACGTTATCCCCTGTTCTGTCGCCGGGTGCTCTACGAGGTCGGGGAATGTCAGGTAGGGGGTGCTGGTGAATGGGTTGCTGTTGGGTGGGGGTACCTGGTAGCCTGCAGTGCTCACGGTTCCTGTGACTGCTCCCCAGTAGTCCGGGTTCATCGTGTTTGATACTGGAATCAGCACCTGTTTTGAACCGGAAAATTCTGTCCCTGGAGAATAGTTTGGACAGCTTGAAGCCTGGCAGGCTTCGTTTATGCAGTACACTGTACCCACGGTATCCCCGACTCCGAGGGGTTCTGCCTTTACTGGGAGTGGTAGCACTTCATCTGAAACTCTGCAGCATGTCACGGCGAGTGTGCTGGAGAGGACTGCGGTCCCCGTGTATTTGCAGTAGTAGAGCTGGGTGGAAAGGCTTGCATAGCCCCCGCTGTATAGGACTGCGGTTGTCTTCGGGTCTACTTGAAAGCCTGAGTTATCGTCGTTGGAGCATGAGTATTTTGGAACGTTTGATATGATTACTGCGCTGGGTATTGCTTTGGGCGGGTTTGCGGTGGATAGTATTGATGAGGATATTGTGCCCTGGTACCCGGTTGCGTATGTACCCGAGGTGGCCCGGTAGGATATCTGGACGAGGTAACCTTTGTTTGAGGGTGTGAGGCTGGTCTGGACTTCTTTGGTGCTATAGTAAACGCTCATGTCCAGCTTGTTTACTTCCTTTCTTCCGGTCTGCAGGTTTATGATCGAAACGTAGAGCATGTTTGCGTTCCCTTTGGATTTGATTTTTATTGGAATGCTCATTGTATCGTATCCTGCAGCATCGCTGCTGCTGTAGCTGGGGTTCGGGTTCAGCGGGTAGATCCAGAGCTGTGCGCTGGAGAGGCCTATGTAGTAGACGTAGTCGTAATACGTCCTCCAGCAGTACCAGCCTAGATCATCGCAGTAGTCTGAATAGAGGTAGTAGAGTCTTGTGATCACGTTTGAGAGAGTGCTGACTTTTGGATCATTCCTCTGTATTGGTGTTGCCTTCCGCGCTGTGTCGTCGAGTTCGTAAGCCACTACTCCGCTTTTGTCCCCGCAGATGTAGTTGTTCCCTCCGGCATACCTGCACCAGCTTCCCGGTGCTCCGACAATCTTGTTACTGCTGGAGCTCGGGTTAACTTTCAGGACGGTCGGGTTTAGGTATTCGACTGTGAAGTTCACTGTGAACGAGCATGTCGCGCCATTGTATCCGTAGTGTATGATTGTAGCCGTGTGACTTCCGGGGGTGAGGTCTCCGACTGTTACGGCAACGTATGATCTCATCCGACCGTTGCCCAGGTCGATAAAATCGAACTTGGTGGATCCTCCGTCGACGCCCCTGTAAACGCCGTCAACGTATACGTACATGCCGACGCCAATGTTCTGACCTCTCAGGCTTGTGGATGTTTCTATCCACCCGTAAACGCCCATCCCCTGTCCGGGGTACACTTTCAGCCTGTGCCCCTCTCTTGGAATGTCAACGTAGAGTGTGCTACTGTAGGACGTGGAGGGCCATACTGTGCAGCTTTTTTGGATTCCGTCGCTTATAACCTCGACATAGATTGTGGAGCTGCCGCAGGTGCTGTCCCTGCAGGCTTCAACTCTGACTTCGTGCAGTCCTACGCCGAATTCCACGGTTGTTGAAAATGATTCTCCATTAGACCAGAAGCCTGTGAGTGTTTTGGCCAGTTTTCCGTTATCGTAGATGTTTATCCTGTTTGCATAGGATGGGAGACACCAGTAGCCGTAGGGTTCGAGGGCTACTATTTTACCGCTTATCGTCACCTGAGCGCTTAGACCGGGGGGATAGAATGCCTGGTAGGTTGGGTTGTTGAGTGATGGGTAGACTGGGCAGTCGGCGAGGGCGGGCTGTATTACTGCGAGGAGCAGCAGTCCGAAAAACAGGGTTAGTGGCTTTTTCATTCTCTCACCCCTTCCTGTGCAGGAATACAACAATCATCCCGCCCACAGCGGCGGAAACGAGGAATGTTATAATTCCCTCAGGCGGTATTCCGGATTTGACAATTTCCGGATTTTCGGATTTCGGGTTTTCCTTTTCCAGCAGTTTGAGAGCTTCTGATGCTTTGACAAGTGCTGGTTTTTCAACCACACCGTGGAATTTGTAGGATTCGTGCAGTCCGCGGAGGATTCTTTCACAGTAGTGCGAGTTTGAAATCTTTATGCTCTTTGGGCACACGAGGTTGTCGGAAACGTAGTCCCAGTCTTCATCTATGACCTCGTTCGCGTAGCTTGCGAAGAGCCAGTGGTTGCCGACGTAGTCTGTTATTGTCCTGTTCAGGACGGTGAACGTGACCTTAGCGTTCGCATAGCTTGAGTTGTTCCCTATAACGACCGCGAACGTGTTCAGGCTCGCTATCATCGTGCAGTTTTCAAGCTGTACGTAGCGTATGAGGTTGTGGTAGGCTTCGATTTTCGAATTGTAGCAGTACAGGTTGTCTATCCTGCTGTCAACTATTTCAAGCACCGCATTTCTCGCCACCACTGTGCCGTTGAAGTTCGAGAGTTTTGAGTTCCCGCTCAGTTCAACGTAGCCGCTGCAGCTGTCGAGGAGGGCGTCGCTGGCTGCCATGTTTACAGTCTGGTTCACAAGAATGAGGGCGAAGAAGAGGATTGGGAGGATCATCTTAACCCACCTCCTGGCTGTGTGATGTTTGTCGGCACGTAATTGCCCCAGTCAACCTCGGGGACGTAAACGCTCATTATCCTCGCGTAGGCTGGCGGGGTAATTGTGAAGCTGACTCTTGCAGAGGAGTTCTTTCCCCCTATATCGTATGCGAGGACTTCCACAGTGTGGTTGCCTACTGTGGCAGAGTGGTTGAGGGAGAGGCTGAATTCTCTCTGCCCGTTTAGCGTGTAGGAGTTGATCTTTGTGTGGTCAAAATAGACTTCAACGAGGCTTAGACCGTAGTCGTCGCTGGCGGAGGCTGTGATTGTGAAGTTTGCGGTGAAATCGTCTCTTGCCTCTATTTTTGTCCCGTTCTGCGGGGATGTTATGCTCACTGATGGTGGCAGGTCTTGGATTATCCTGAAGTTTGCAGTGTCGGAGGAGGTCTGGCCTTCGTTATCGTAGGCTATCGCCGTTGCCGTGTGTGTTCCGTGGGTTACGTTGACTGCGACTGTCTGGCAGGTTGTTGTGTTCTCGCATGTTTTCAGGAGGTTTCCGTCCAGGTAGAGTTCTATTCTCACAACTCCGAAGTCGTCGCTGGCGGCTGCTTCGACTGTTACATTTATCGGGCCTGCTGTAACGTATTCTGCTCCCTTTGCCGGTGAAATTAGGGTGACTGAGGGCGGGCTGTCGATTGCCAGGACTATGCTGCTCAGTTTTCCGGTTATGTCGGATGCTTCGATTCTGGCAAAGTAAACTGGCTCATCTGAAGAGCTTGTGTGGCTGTTACCATTGTAGTTCATTGTGAGCCTGGTGGTGTTGTCTTCTTTGACCCATGAGAGGCTGAATTCTGCTGTTTTAACCTCGCATGTCCAGTTTCCTGTTCTCCTGTACTCTTCATAGCATTCTCTCAGCCTTTGTTCATCGTTTGGGGAGACTGGGGAGAAGCCGAAGGCGAGTCTTTCTCCGCTTTTGTAGCCTGCGTAGATGTTCACGGCGATTACTGAAATGTCATCGGTCACCCTTATGCTGTAGCCTGAGGAGTCTTTTCGGTAATTTATTTCCGGAAAGGCGATGTCGTTGAATGCTGTTATTGGTCTGATGTAGATTGCCTTGTAGATGACCTGGTTTGCGTAGATTATCTGGACTACTGCGACATCCTCAAGCTGGCCGAGGTCTATTCTGAGCTTTTCGTTAGGCTCCCAGATGTTGTTTCCGTTCTCATCTGTAATACTGGCTTTTCTGTCGTTGATGTATATTGCGAGGGAGTTTAGATCGATGCTGAGCTGTGCTGTGTTCACAACTTCAACGCTCTCACCGCTCTGCGATACTATCAGTGGGACGCTCTCCTTCGGCATTGTTTCCTCAACAAGCTTCAGGACTGTTGAGCCGATGCTCGCTGCAAGCGCTGAGGAGATCGCCAGCACAACCAGCGCAACTAAGGCCGAGGAACCCCTATTCCCTTTCATACATCCCAATTTGAGGGTTTAAAAATGCTCCATTTTAAAAAATTGAATTATACAACTAGTACAAAAATTGCAATGGAGAAAGTGATAACGAAAGTGCCGAAGCATCTCCTGTAATCCGAATGCACAGCACCGCTTGCCAGCGGAAGAATCGAGGCGAGAATTGCAATGCTGTCAGCGGGAATACCCCTGATGGCTTCAACATCGATTTTTTCAGTGCTGAGCCTTGAAAATGCCTCTATTACGGGCAGAAGCTGGAGCTTAACGATCAGCATCGTGAAAACTATCACCATAAAACCTGCCATTGCAAAAAGCCCTGCACTCCTCGCAATGGATTTTCTAAGTTTTGAAAGCTCGAAAAACCTGTGGTACTCGTATATTAGTCCGGAGATTACATCGCTCAGGTTCCTTGTGACATGGACAACGCAGCCGAGGGTGTAGAGTACGATTGAGAGAAATGGATGTCTGACCCTTTTCGACTGTTCCTTCAGGGCAGAACCCAGCGATGAAACCTGGCTTCCAGCAATTACTGGAGCTATCTCCTTTGCTATCTCTCCAGAGGCTGTTAAAAGCTGCGATCCAGTTTTCGATGCGGCCATGAGGTTCATCAGGAAGGAGTCGAGCTGATCCTCAACATCTGTTTCCCATTTCAGCGTTCTTCTGAACGCAGCTGCAAGGATGAATGCTGCAGAAGAGCTGAAAACAAGTGATGGGAATGTGATTCCCGAAAATCCGAAAAAGCGCTCCAGATAAACTGAGGCTATTACAATTGAGGAAAGCATGAAGGCAGAAATCATCGCCTCCTTTCCCAAGTGCCTCCTCATCTTCTTTTCCAGGGAGCCGATGTAGAGCGTTGCAACCATAGCAGCTGCCATCGCCGGAAGGCCGAAGTATACCGCAAGGGCCGCGAAATCATTTCCACCCTCGATCATCGAGGATGTAAGGCTGAAAATTGCGAGCGTTGGAAGCATTCCGAGAAGGGCGAAGAAAACGGAGCTAAGGTTTTTAAGCCTGCTTGCATAGCTTTCAAGCTCTATTCTCCTGTAAACACTGTCTATGCTGATGAATTCGGATACAAATTCATCGTAATTCTTCCTTTTTTCGGAAAAGCTAACGAGACCCCTGAGAAAGGCGGAAAACCTGTCGCTAACCGTGGTAAAAGCAATCTCAAGCATAGCATCCCTCAGCTCCTTTCCCGCGTATCTTGTTGCCACCACTATCTTCGAGAACTCCTCCCTTATCCCTTCGAGATCGCTGTTCGCAAGCTCCTCCATTGCCTTTGTTAGCGGAGCCCCTCCCCTTCCCAGCGAGGAGAGTATTGCCAGCGCTGTTTGGAGATTTCTTTCGATGTTTTCCCTTTTTTCTGATGCCCTGATGCTGAGAAAAAGGCTGAAAAAGGCCCTTGAGAGCATCGGGTATGCGAGAACCGCTGAAAGGCATGAAATCGCAGGTTTTCCCAAAATCTTTGCGTCTTCCGGAATATCTAGAGAGAGTGGAAGGGGGAATGCTGAAATTCTGCTCAACAAAATGAAGATTAAAAAGCCGGAAAAAATTGAGAAGATAAAGGCCGCTATTTCACAGTTTCTTGCAAGATTTTCGGCATCGAAGATGTCCAATGCGTAAAGCTTTCTCCTTTTCGCCTCTACTTCCCCTTTTAGCGGATGGAGGAGCATAATAGATCGGAAAGCTGCAGAGAATCGCTGCCAGCTGATTTCAACCTCTCCAGCAATTTGAAAATGCGCGATCGAAGCGAAAATGCAGGATTGAATGCCTTTTCAAACCCCATCTTTATACACCCCAATTGGATTGCAGTGTTTAAAAAGCGGACAGGATTGAAGTGCTATGGTCCGGAAACTTCGCAAGATTTAAAGCGCAAGGCAGAGTGGGTAGATGAATTCTGAAATCTTCTATGCAGCACACGTGCTCGACGAGGCATACGAGCGGCTGAAGGATGCCTACATCAGCACCTCGGTTCTAGGCCCTGTTAGGCTGTACTCCGCCGCTGAAACGGCGGACAGGGAGTTCTGGGCACTCTTCTGTGCCCTGATCGATTACCAGATGCCCGTTGCCAGATTGCTGAACCCGATGCTCACGGGTCTTGCCAAGTACATTGAGGGAGAAGGACTGAAGTTCCTCGATCTAATCTACGATGCTAAGCTTGCTGAAAAAGTCCTCAGCGAGTTCGAATGGTCATCCCCGAAAGGTCCAAGAGAGGGCTTTACCCACAGGTTCCTCAGGATCCGTGACCTGATAGACCTTCTGGCCGCCTTCAGGGGCATCTGCGATAGCTACGGCTCTCTGGGCAATTTCGTTAAGAGTTCCTATGCCCTTCACCGCCACGAGCCCGAGCCGATGGAGGGTGTAATAAGGGACCTTCAGCGGGAGCTGCTCAACCATGGAGGGGGAATTGCAGTGCCGAGGCATACTGACTCCTGCATGAAGAGGTTCAACATCTTCTTCAGGTGGCTTGTCAGACCATATCCGGATCTAGGCCTTTGGGGCTTCATCGATAGAAAGCATCTACTCGCCTCGCTCGACGCCAACCTGCAGAGGGTGTTATCTAGAGCCTTTGGCCTGAAGGTGAAACTTAACTGGCGCGGTGTTCTCGAAGCAACCGGCTTTCTGAGAAAGCTGAACCCTGATGACCCGACGAAGTACGACTACGTCCTCTCTAGGCTATCCATAATGGGCTACTGCGCCAAAGATTTAGCGAGATCTAAGTGCTTCCTTTGCCCGATAGTGAGCGTCTGCAAAGCTTCCGAGCCGCCAAGGCCTGTGAAAGTGGGGCTACGAACTGAAGCGGAGACAGAGATACTGAAAAGGTACCTCGAGATTTATGGACGGGAACTGGACAGGATATATACAGAATACCCGCTTGGCAGTTTTTCGGCGGACGCGCTCATACACAAAATAAGCTGCAGCGAATACATAGTTGAAGTCGAGGAGGAGCTGAACTACACAGCCATAGGACAGGTTGTGACTTACAGACACCTGTTCTACAAAATCCACGGCAGGCTTGCAAAGCCCATGATAATCTGCAGGAGGGCAAGAAATGAGCTGAAGGAGGCGGCCTGGATAGAGCAGGGGATAGAGGTTGTTGAAGTGCAGTGAGATCACGTTCTGGAGAACTCAGCTTTATGAAATTACGTTTCTGGGGCATTCCGGATGTTTTGGTTTCACAGATGTAGTTCATACGAAAATCAAAAATTCTTTCGCCCATCTACGAAATCGATTTTTAGACTACTGGCACCATTTCAAATTATAGGTGACTGGGAAACGGCAACGGATCTTTGAAAAATCTTTATAAATAAGGAATTATACATTTTTCATGCCCGAAAAACCAGCAGGCATAATTTTGACAAGTTTTAAGTGGTTCGAAGAATGCTTGAGGAGAAAGTGCACAGTCTTCCACTTCCCTCCAAACCGCAATCCAAATGTCAAAAAACTAAGTCCTGGCAGTGTCTGCCTAATCCTGACCATGCCCTATCCGAGGGCTCCGAGAAGTGAGTGGACCTTCGTTGGTGAGTTCACAGTCAAGGATGTCAGACTGGTTAAGGGTCAGGAATTCGGAGAATATGCTTCCAGAGCTGTTGAAATAGAGGTTCCCTTTTCCAAGCTTGGAGAATCCTCGTGGATCATAGAATTCGAGAATTTGGTGAAGTACGATAGATCAGTAAAGCTATCGGAGTGTGATGGCATCAGAACCTCGTCCAGTCGAAGACCTCTGAGCGAGTGGAAAATTACTGGTTTCACTCTTATAAAGCCGGAGGATGCTTCGGGCATCGTGGAAGCGATTAGAAAGAAAGCTGAGGGGAAAGGAATTCGGGCTCAGTTGATCAAAGCGTCATTAGAACCTTCGGCCATCGTGGAGCCGAATGAGAAGGAAGCTGGGAGAAAAGAGCCTCTGGATCACGATGAGTTGATTAAAGAGTTATTAGAACTAGGCTCTTGGTTGGGCTTTGTTACGAGAAAGGAGGATTCCACTCCTGACAGCCTCTACAGAATAGACGTCACTTGGAGAGTTGCAGAGGATCACGCCCCACTAAAGGCATTTGAAGTGGAAACTAGCGGAAATGTTGACCTAGCAATAAATAGGCTGGAGCATGCCCGCCATAAGTGGAATTGCGAGCGGCTCTGGCTGATAGTGAGTAGCGAATCCAAGAGGGAAAGAGCTTTGGCCCTAGCAAGATCTAAGGAAAGGGTGAGGGTCTTAGACTGGAAGGACTTGCACGAGCTATACTCAAAGCTCAAGCCTCACGAAAGCCTCTTGAAAGATTTAGCGAAAAGATGAATGAACGATTACAGAAATCGCGGGTTAAAAGATCCGGAATACGAGCTGTATAGAAAATATGGCAAACCATTGACGAAGTTGCTGGACGAATACAACTGGCTAACCATTACCAGAAAAAACAGGCTTAACCGTTGTTAGGCAGAATATTGCATTTTCTAAATGAAAGCTATTCACCGATAATTCTGCTATTTGAGAATGCCTACAAGAGCACCAATCCTAAAAACACTCTAACTTAAAAGCGATCTTAGCGTATCCTGTGATTTTCTGAGAAATTCGAGGTAGCCCTGCGAATTCATTCTCACCCTGAACTCTTCGGCGATGTATTTGTCCCACATAACAAAAAGACCGGGGAGAAGAAGGTGAAGAATCTTCGATGCCGAAGTTGGGCCTACGTATCTAACGCTGCAGATCTGGTCGAATGCCTTTCTAATCCATTGCCCCAAGTTGTCCAAATTGACCTTAAGCAGTTCAAGTTGTTTGGGCTCAAGGTTGAGCTGCTCCAGCTGCTGTTTTAACTCGTTGATTTTCGAACAGAGCTCATCTTCAGAAATATTCACAGCTATCCTGACACTCCAGATTTCCAGAAATCTGATAATGTAGGCATAAGTTTTCGTGGGGGTAAGATCTGAGTTCTGGAGCTCTCTCAAGATAATCTTGTAGATCCCGTCATCAAGCCGATAGAGCGTTTTCCAGCATTCGAGGCATTTTTCAAAATCCTCAATTTTTATCTGCATGGATTTTTTGTCAGTTTAATGTTTTAATAAATCTTTTCTAAGCATTAAACCCTTGTAAAAGGATGGGTTTAAAAAAATCTCGGCAGTCATTTTTTGTACAGTTCCCTGCTGTAGCCCCCACTTCAGCTCCCGCTTCTATCATAACTCTCGTAAATTGACGAAGAAATATTTGTCAGCATTTCAGGTCCGTCTGTAAGCACTCCGAGATTGCTGTACCTATAAACCGCTCTAAGAGCCCTTATTCCGCCAAATAAGGCCATTTTGGAGTGTATTGAATCGAACTTGAGGGCAAGATCGGAAGCTAGCATCGTCCTCTCATCGCTTTTATCGGCAGGATACCCGCTGATCCATTCGGGAGTAAAACTCAATCCTCTGCTTTGCTGTGGAAGTAGATTATCACGAGAGCCGGGATTGCGACAAGACAAGCCACTCCGAACGTCACGTAGGGGTAGGGTGCCAATGCTACCACTGGGTCAAAAAGCTCTTTTGTTACCGC
>Ga0326760_1000601_pt1 | contig 18112 bp, 15 predicted proteins | sample GCREP_S_FD_207668 | JGI IMG/M metagenome (GOLD analysis project Ga0326760, IMG submission 207668) | Hot spring sediment microbial communities from Geyser Creek Basin, Yellowstone National Park, WY, United States - GCR.EP_S | ecosystem: Environmental > Aquatic > Thermal springs > Near-boiling... | reverse complement strand
GGAGCTCGTCGCCGACGTGGTGGGGAACGTATGCGAGAGCGGGGACGTGCTGGCCACGGGCGTTAGCCTACCCAGAGTCGAGGAGGGGGACGTGCTGGCCATAATGAACGCGGGGGCGTACGGCTACACGATGAGCTCCAACTACAACATGAGGCCCAGACCCGCCGAGGTAGTCGTCCGCGGGGGTGAGGTGAGGCTCTCGAGGAGGAGGGAGACCTTCGAGGACCTCGTATCCACGTTCTCGTGGTGATAGAGCTCAGATCCGTTGAGACTCTGTCTGCACCAACCCCCTCCCCACTCTAAGGGGGGCTCAGAACCCCGTCCGAACCCCCAGCGGTCTAGGTGGAGAGGTCTACTTATAGCTGTGGAGCCCGATGCGTAAAAGGTGTTGTAGTTAAGGCCTTCTAAGGCTACCGGGCCGGCTGGTCCCCTAAGGGCGGTTCCCCCTACCTAGTACCACACGTACTCGTACCTGGAGTCGAGCTCCTGGAGTAGCCTCTCCAGGGCTAGCTCGACAACCTCATCGGGTCTGGGCGCCCTCCCGAGGATGCTCTCCAGGGCAGCCGATATCCTCTCGAGGATTACCTCGGCCCTACCCGACAACCTCAGCTCAACCACTCCGTACACCTCAGTATAGATACCTTTAGGCAGCTTATATAAGCTACTCCCTAGTGTCCTAAGGCCGATTAATGGGGTGCAGCCGTGGGGTGAGGACCTCGGGACCCTACCCGCAGGTACTTGAGTAGTCCGGGAGGGGTTTATTAGGTTGCGGAACCCCTGCAGACTCAGGTAACTCGCCTGGGCGGCGAGCTCGTACCGACGAACCTATCCCGAGACCTCAAGGTGTCGAAGGTCTGGTGACGGCTATACCACCGGAGGAGTACTGAAGCATTCTCTCTGCGACAGGGGGTTAGGCTATGCTACGGTAGTAGACTTGGGTCCGATTTTAAGTACCTACTTAGTGTAGGAATAAGGATAGGTAAGTCTGCCGAAGCTCTGGTGATGGTGTGATGCAGAGGACCTACGACGCACTGCTCGGAGTCTACGTCGCGTCCCTGATTACAGCCAACTTTATCGCTGGTGTGAAGTTAGTTAACCTACTGGGTTTCGTAGTTCCTGCCGGCTTCCTGGCATACTGCGTTACCTTCCCCGTAACCGACATCGCTGCGGAGCTGTTCGGCTTTGACGCTAGTAAGAGGTTCGTCCTAGCCGGCTTCGTAGCTAACACCTTCTCCCTACTACTAATCGCAGCAGGATTAGCCATGCCCCCCCTAGTTCCTGAGATGCAGGAGCTCTACGTTAAGGCCTTCACCCCAACGTTCAGGGTTGTTGCGGCTTCAATAGCTGCCTACCTGGTCTCCCAGTACCTAGACGTCTACGTATTCTGGTGGTTGAGGATTAGGACTAGGGGTAGGCACCTGTGGCTTAGGAACAACGTTGGGGAGCTTACAGCACAGCTAGTGGATACCTGCATCTTCATAACTCTAGCTTTCTACGGGACGGTCCCCGCCTCCGTACTCCCGAACATGGTCGTCTCCCAGTACATCTGGAAGGTAGTTGTAGCCCTACTCGATACGCCATTTGTTTACGCAACGCTCTACCTCATAAGGGCTATCTACGGGGTGGGAGTACGGTCAAGCTAATACTACCGGACTGGGACGACTTAGTAGACCCAGGCTACGACTTCACTAGGGAGGTGCATAGTCAGCTCTACAAGCGCGATAGGTATACCTACGGTGCGAGGGTGTGGCACATCTACAATCCACCACCCGTAGACGGGGTCCTGGTCTCCGTATCCACCGTTAAGGGGGGTAAGCTCAAGCGCATGGTCGAACGCGGAGCTAAGGAGTTCCTCAGAATGCCCAGGAGCATGCCCCTATACGGTGACTGCGGGGCCTGGCAGTACCGCTACCTCGATGAGCCGCCGTATAAAGTGGAGGAGGTTCTAGAGCTTTACGAGAAGCTCGGGGTAGACTACGGGGTGACTGTAGACCACATAGCCCTCTTCGGGGATCCGCGTAGGAGGATGGAGGTAACGTACAGGAACGCTGTCGAGGCCCTGGAGCTCTGGAGGAGGGGGGGCTACGGCTACGAACTCCTAGCGGCAGTCCAGGGGTTAGAGGTGGAGGACTACGTAGCGATGTTCAAGGACCTCTACACCAGGGGCTTCAGAGCGTTCGCCATAGGGGGTCTAGCTAAGAGGTCCACAGACTTCGTGGAGAAGCTCACCAGTAGGCTACTCGAACTAGTAAGGGAGCTTAGGAACGTGCAGCTTCTCCACTTCCTAGGCGTTACTAGGGCTAGGCTAGTACCCCTACTCAAGGAGCTTGAGGACTACGTAGCTACGGTATCCTTCGATAACGCTACCTTCCTAAGGATGGCGTGGAGTAGGACGGTAGGTAACTACGTACTACCCGATGGTAGGGTCTACACAGCCATAAGAGTTCAGGAGGGTGGTGAGCACCTACTGGAGCTACTCAGGGGCTACGATGAGGGGTCCGTAGACCTAGGTAGGGTTGTAGAGGTACTGAAGGAGTACACCTCTAGGACCGGGGACTCTGAGTACCTACCCTACTACGTAGCTACCCTACGGGATAGACCCTGGAGAGAGTGCGGGTGCGCTATCTGCAGATCCATAGGGGTCAACGTACTGATCTTCAGAGGTAACGATAGGAACAGGAGGAGGGGGTTTCACAACGTCTACGTCTTCAGCACCCTACTGAGGGGCGGTGACTTCAACAACGTTGGGTTTAGGTTGGTGAGGCTCGGCTACCCAGCTTCGGGGGACCTACTAGCTGAGAACCTAGCTAGGGAGGTCTCTAGGGCGAGGAGGGTGCTAGTCATAACCCACTGCACAGCTGAGAAATCCGTAGACACCGCTACCCTGAGGAGACTGGGGCTACCGGTACCCTCCTTCGATCTGGAGAGGGAGCCCTACTACAGGGAGGTACTAAAGGACTTCGTAAAACCTGCGTCGGAGATGTACAGAGGTACCTTCAAGGCTGTGAGGAAGTTGGTGGAGAGGATTAGGGAGTGCGGTAGGCACGCAGATCTCTACATAGTTAGTGCTAGGTACGGGCTGGTGGGAGAGGCGGACGCGGTAGTACCCTACGAGGCGACCCTGAAGGGTATGACCATGCAGAGGATTAGGGAGTGGGCCGGGAAGAGATCCCTACTGCAGAAGCTAAATAACCTAGCTAAGTCGGGTGGCTACGACCTCATAATAGCGATACTACCGAAGGAGTACGCAGTAGCCGTTCTAGACTTCCTGAGGAACCCCCCGGTTAAGACTATAGCTGTAGTACCTAGGGGTATAGCTAAGGCACTGGGGGATAGGGCGCTGACTCTACCAGGGGGGAGCTTACCGCGTAGGCTGAAGTACATTAGGGAACTCATCAAGGCCTTCGAGAGGTCGTGTACGGTCGGTCTAGAGAGGTGGGTACGGGTCAGGTTCGGCAACCAGCAAAACCGGTTAAACGCAGGAGGTACGTTAGAAACCTAGGTCGACGCCTGTAGCACATCTCCGCAAAATTTTTTAGGGGGTCTCGCAGCCTACATGGTGGAAACCTGGGCACTCCTCTTCCACTAGATGCTCTAGAGAGGTTATGCAGAGCCTCTGAAGCAACGAAGAGATGGGAAACCATCTCAGGCCTCCATGAAGAGACATTCAAGGACCTGACCGAGGCGGTGAGGACCTATGTTGAGGGTAAATGCATAGGAGAGGATGGTAGGGAGAGGTGTAGCCTACCCGTAGTCTACGGTCTCTACGGTAGTGGTAAGACCACCCTCCTAGTAGAGCTATGTAGGTGGTGCCTAGAGAACGGCATACCCGCATTAAGGGTTAACCTCTCCGAAGTAGTTAAGTTTATAAAAAGTAGAAGAGGTAGGAGGGAAGAGTACTTAGGAGAGGATGAGCTACCTAGGTACTTCGAGGAATTCTACAATGAGAAACTGAAGGAACTGGGGATACCACCTAATAAGAGGGGTGTACTAATAGTCGATGAAGTTGAGGAAGCCTACGAAGATCTTAAAAAGCTCGTTATAGGTATGAGCATCCTGAGAGGACTGGCCGATAAAGTACGTACCGGTACCCTAGGAGCTCTCGTAGTCCTAGGCTTCGCTCCGTCCTCAGTACTACACGAGGCCGTACTTCAGCATGCGACGGCGTGGAGGGTTAAGATCGTAGCAGTACCATCCATTAGAGCTTACGAAGTATACGGTAGGTATACAAAGGACTTAGAGGTGAGTAGCAAGCTCCACGCATTTAGAAACGAACTGAGGGAGCTCCTCGCTAATACTGCCTGGTGGTTAAGTAAGGGCGGTCGATTGGGCTGGGTAGAGATGATATACAGAAATAGGGTCCTCCACGGAGCTATGAAGACTCTAAACTACCTAGCTGAGGGGGGTGATGTCAGGGATATCGGTTTGTGCTTCGAACCTCCCGGAGATACCCAACTCTCGAATACCATCGGGAAGACCCTGCAGGTCGAACCTGTAGAGGGGATACCGATCTTTGACCGTGTGTTCTACAGGAATATGCTAGAGGAGGTTAGGAGGGAGTTCGACTATGCTGAGGGGTTGGTAAAGGTACTTACCTGTCTATCCGGCCCTGTGAGTACGGGAGTGCTCAAGGCTCTCGGCGTGGACGTAGACCCCATGCTCAGGGTTCCTGAGAAGTACGTAGTTAGGAGTAGAGACGTAATCGATTTGGGAATACTGGTTGAGGTCTACGTAGAAGCTCTTCGTAGAGTAGCCGATAGGCTAGCTCAACGCATTGAAAGTAGAGACGTAGCAAATATGGGGGAGTACCTACGCATAGTATTAGAGCCTTGGAGTGTTAGAAACCTGGTAATATACGATAAGGAGGAGCTTAAGGTACTGCTTGGCGAAGCGCTTCAGCTTCTACTAGTCGAGAGGTTGGAGCAAAAACTACTAGACATTAGTACAAGGATAGACTTAGATGCGGTACTTGAGGAGGCGCGTAGGAGGAGTGTAGAGGAAGTGGAACTCCCAAAGGAGACCTTCTACGCACTGAGGGTTAAGACTCTGATGAGTCTGTTCCCCCCAGCATTATTCCAGCCTCTGATAGCTTGCAGTAGGGGCAAGAGCGCAGATGCCCTATTAGGGGAGCTCCGTAGGTACAGTAAGTTACAAGAATACTTAAAGGAGATCCCGGAGCTTGGTGGCGAACCTAAAAAGCCCGAGCTAACCCCCTACGTAATCATAGATCCGAGACATTTCGATGACCTGACGAGAGCTGACATAAGGAACGACATCGTTAATGGGAGAGGGGTGGTCCTACTTCTTCTATCTGAGTTGACGAAAGACCGGGAGCTTAGGAGGAAGATAGAGAGGGAATACCTGAAACTACTAAACAAGATAGTATTCATCTTAGATCCACCGCCTCTCCTAGCACAGTTTTTAGCTGGTTTACTATACTCAGAAATTATGTGTCCGGACGACTTAGATAGATTAACAGGTCCGGAGGCAATAATGTACCGCATGGGGTTAAGGTCCTTAAAGGAGCTGTTGTCGGATATAAAGCATGGATACTTAAAATTCTTAGAGTTTGTCGGGAGGGTCGGAAGAGAACTCCGCAATGTTAGAAAACTAAGCGAGCTGGATGGGAGGGCTCATAGCGTTGTAGGAGGAGAGCACGCGGAATACCTATGGACTATAGCCGCAGTAGATGACGCTCGGGACTATTTGTCTAAGCTCTTCGAGAGTCTTAAGCAGGTATTCGAGATAGCTGAGGAAATATGTAAGAATTTGACCGAAAAGGAGTGTGACCTAACAAGAGGGTTTGGAGGAGCTCTCAAAAACGGTGCGAGATTCTTAGAAGATTCGCATAAGGGGCTTGCGGAGATCCTAAGTAGATCAAACGCGTCCAACGATTTGAGGGAGTTCTTAGAGTTTTTAGAAAGCTTGTTGAAAGTCTACAGTCCAAGGTGCGACGAAAATCCATACGAAATTGTAAAGACCTTAAGAGAGGGTACCGTCCTGAACATTATACCACGACCCCAAGCTATACTTACACTTAGTAAGTACTTAGGCAAGATCCATGAAGACTGGTGTACAGAACCAAGAGACCCCCCGAAGGTACAGGTAGACCTCCAGATAACTGTGAGGTCTCTTCATGAACGACTCGAAGAGTTCTTAGACGAACTAGCTAAAGTGTATGACCGGATAAGGTTAAGCAAGGAGGTAAAGCCCGCAAAGCTGAAATCTTTAGAGGAACATGTTAGGAACACAGTTACTCTATTAAGAGGTTTCGAAGGTCTCTCCAAATACGGAAAGACCCTACTCAAGTACTATTTGGATGAAAAGCTCAACGATCTTCCCAACAGGCTTAGTGATCTGATAAAACACGTTGAGAAAGGAACTAGTCATACGTCGGCAATACTCGAATACCTTAATGAGGCCGAGAAAATAGTAAAGAGCTTAGAGGAGACAAAAGCATTAAAAGAACTGCAGCAGGCTTTTGAAGAAGACCTACAGAGCCTAGCTAAAGCCCTGGCGATCGATAGAATCGAGATCCCGAGTACTAAGAAGCTCGGAGAGCTTGAGGAGGAGTTGAAGAACTACATCAGTAGGTTGCGTAAGCTAATGGAGGGGTACGCAGAGGTAGCAGAGAGTTTAAAGGAGGTTAGGAAGTCTCTGAACGACATCAAGAAAGTTCTGGGGCTTTGAATATGAGCAGGAGGTACCGTGTGGACGATCTACTAGGACACCTGGAGTATACTAGGAAGGAGGCGTTAGAGGCTCGAAGGCTAGCTGAGGAGGCTCCAAAGCTGTTTAACGCCCTTAGCGAGCGGGGGCTTTCAGGTAGTATCGTTAAAGTCTCGCCGAAAATTTCGGAGGTTATCAAAAAGTTAGATGGGTGTCCTATAGACTCTGGCAAGTGGAGGGAGCTTCTAGAGTTAGCTGGAGAAGCTACTGTTAAGGTTCTGCTAGGGCTGGACTGCGGAAGAGTTAGGGTACAGCCGGACCTGGTTAAACTGGAGATTCCGCAAGAAGTTCTCGAAGTACTTAGAAAACTGGGGGAGAGAGATAATGTTAGGAGTAAGCTATGCCGACTGGCGGAGGATGTGAAGAAGCTCACAGACTTCCGTAACTCGGTAAGTAGCGTACTTAAGAAGCTCTCCAGGATCTACGATAGAGGTTTCGTGGGGTGCTACGAACACCTACTCCAGAGGCTCTCGGAGTGCGTAGTCGCGTTCGATATCGAGGTCCTCTCGAGGAATATTGAGGATACGTTTAAACTAGAGGTTCTCGATGACGTGCTAGAGTACGGTGCTGCGGAGAGTAACTTAGAGACTCTCTTAAAGAGATGTGAGGTTAGGCAGGAACTTAGCTGGAACACCCTTAGGTTCCTGACCATACGCCTCTGCAACGCCGCCCAGGGGCTCCACAAGGCCTTAACGGGGTGCGCCTGCGTTTCAAGTCCCGGCGACTTCCACCGCGAGGTGAGGAGGGTACTCGAGGAAACCGATAGGCAGCTTGAGGTACTTTCGAGACTTGCCGAGAGGTTCCCCGAGCTTAAGCCAGTTGCCGAGAGGTTGAGGGGGTTCAGAGCCAGTAGTATTCCGAGGCTATCTGAGCTACTGGAGATCCTGAGGGGGCTGGACGCTCTTCCCAAGCCGGAGAAGCTCGACGAGCTACTGGGGCTACTATTAGAGCACTACAGGAATGGAGGGGTTGACCTGGGGGAGCTCTACCCTGAGCTACTGAAGAGAGGTCTCGTCGATACCCTTCTAGACATATGTCAGAGAGGGCTCTTACAGTGTCGGGTACTGCTCTCCTAGAGCCCCTAAAGGGCTTAGCACAGGAGATCCTGGGAAGAGTGAAGGACCTCTGTGGCTACAGGGAGGACTTCCTAGCGAGTTACATAGTTAACTCAGTCCTAAGCCTTGTGGAGGAGAAGGAGCAGGAGTTGCTACTCGCGATGAAGTACGATGAATTCGTTGAGGTTAGTAAAGACGATGTACTGCAGAGGGTGGTCGAGTACCTGGACGTCCTCTCCAGAACCTGCGGTAGTGGAGGTATTAGGGAGGTTATCCCGGAGCTAGACCTGCTACTTAGTAGGTACAGAGTCTTCGATGTAGCGCTATGCCTCCTATACAGAGACGGTATTAACGGCGATGGAGTACCGTTCGTAGTCATCGAGGGGGTAGGTAGGGACTCCTGTCTAGACGAGCTATCCGGTAGAAATGCTGTTAGGGTTAGGTCGAGGTTCTCCGAGTTAGCCCACTACCTATTCAGACTCAAGCAGAGGTTCGCGGACATAAGCTCCTTCCAAGCCAAGCTACTGGTCTCCAGGGTCTTCGCATTCTGTGAGCAGAGGTGGCTACCGGCACCTAGGCACAGCTCTGAGGAGGTAGCTAGGGAGTTGAAGTACTTAGCTAAAACCCTTTACGAGGGGCTGTGCTCGAGGGTATTAGGTGGAGTAGGCAACGTCTGCAGGGTTCCCGAGGAACTACCCGAGGTTGTGGAGGAGTTCCTTAGGGAGCTGGGGCAGCTCTATGAGCTACGTAAGTTCTACAGATTCCAGCTCGAGGGTATAAGGGAGATTGGGGAGAGGCTCGTAGACGCTGTAGTCAGCGGTAGCGATGGCTACGTTACCTTAGAAGCCCCGACGGGTTCCGGGAAGAGCGAGGTCTTCCTGCTATCAGCGATAACTCTAGCCCTAGTCAAGAGGTTCCTCTGCCGCACCTTAGGTTCCGAGAGGTGCCGCACCCCGGTTGTGGTGATAGTGTACCCGAGGCTGGCCCTAGCTAGGGACCAGTTTGAGAGGTTGGTACGCTACGTCACTGTAGTTAACGAGATCCTGGAGCGTAGAGGTATGCCTGACCTCGCGGTCTCAGTATCGGTTAACAACATGGACGTACTTGAATCGTCTAAGTACTTAGATGTACTGGGGAAGTACTCTCAAGTACCTCTGAAGGTAGCGGGGGAGTGTGTTGAAGCGGAGGTATCAGGTCACTACACTAGTATCCCAATCAAGGTATGCAGGGACTCCCAGGGGGTATTCATAAGGTATACGGAGAAGTATAGCCCGTTCAAGTGCCTAGACGGTAGCTTCCCTGAGGTTAGGTGTCACGATAGAGAGTGCGGGGTGTTCTGCGGAGGTAGGAGGCTGGGCTTTATAAAGCTGTTCAAGGATGTGGTAAAGAAGAGCCCTGGGGATATACACGTCACACTATTCGAAACTCTGAGGTTGAACATCCTCTCTAGGAGCTGGTCAGCCCTATTCGGCGACGGGGACGTGGTTGGAGGCCCTATAATGGTAGTTCTAGATGAGATACATACGTATACGGGTATTGTGGGAGCCAGGTACGCCTACATGCTTAGGAGGTTGATGACCAGGTCCAGGCACAGAGGTAGGGGTGTGGGCTTCGTTGTAGTGGGGTTAAGCGCTACCATACCTAGGGGAAGCGAGGGCTTCCTCGAAGACCTCTTCGGGGTACCGGTAGATAGGATATCCAGGGTAATGCCCAGTAGGGACGAGCTAATACCTCTAGGCGCAGACTACTTCTACATAGTCCTCCCGAACTTTAAGGAGTTCGCAGACCCTCTCTCGGTTAGCATACAGACCATCATGGCCCTACACTTCAACTCCGCATCCTCTAGACCCGGGGTTAAGAAGAGCCTCGTCTTCGTCGATAGCCTAGACATAGTGTCGCGGTTGCGGGCGGACCTCCACGACGCTATTGCTAGTAGGTCCCTACAGGACCTTAGGAACCCTCTGGGGGATGCGTTTTGGCACACTATAGAGGACTACGGAGATACGGGGCTGAGGGGCGTTAGCGCGGATAGGCTGGCTGAGCTAATTAGGGACCTTAGTAAATTCAGCAGCTGGTCCGACGGGGAGCTCTGGTGGCCCTACGCCCTGGAGTGTGAGAAGTACCGGGAGCTCTGTCGGGACATTCAGGAGCCCTCTAAAGGTGGGGGCAGGGACCGGGGCTCCTGGAGGTCCGTACGTGTACATACGAGTAGGCTTAGGGAGAGCGTTGAAGGGCCCGGTATAGTGGTCGCTACCAGTACCCTAGAGGTAGGGGTGGACTACGAGGACGTCTCGGTAATATACCAGCACGGGGCTCCACCAAGTATAGCCGCACTAATACAGAGGGCCGGTAGAGGTGGGAGGAGGGTCTACAGAAACCCCCTCCTCAGGAGCGTCATAGCTGTTCAGTTATCCCCCGAGATACCCCATCAGGCCTACCTACTAGAGCTATTCACCCGCTATAGGAGCTTGAGAGAAGCTCTCGACAGGGAGGTTCTAGTAGTAGCTACCAGGAATAGTTACGTTAGGATGCAGACGGCTCTAGAAGCTGTTCTTGACTACTACGTCGTCAGTGGGAGGAGCACCTCAATAGACTCCGCTACAGAGTTCGAATGCGAACTACTACCCAGCTTTATAAGTAATGAGTATAAGGGGGTGTCGAACTACATCAGTAAGGTCCTTGGATCGGATGCCGACAAACCAGAGGAACTCCTACAGAACATTCTAGAAGAGCTAAAAGGATACTGCGAGGAAATAGAACAGACTCGGTGAGGAACCCTGAACCCTAGTAGCAGAAGGAGTACTTACCTCTCCGTAGCTGTTAAGGAGGGTAAGTTTGAGATTTTAAGGAGCTTCGTACCGGAGGCTCTCTTCTTTGACACAAACTTGCCATACATAAAGGTGTGTCTAGAGAGGAAGGGTGACAAGTGTTTGAGACTAGAGTTTGAACATCCGGAACTGGTCCTCAGTTACTTAGTACCGGGGAGAGTTACTTATAGGTACGATTCCTACGGCAACCTCATACCTATAAGGGGATCCCTCCGGGGGAGCTATCTTTTCACAGACTTGAGCGAATACATTAAAACAGACGAACGTAAGTACGACGTATGTAGAGGTGATAAGATAGCGGAGGAACTGCTCTACGTTATCAGGGTTATCAATAAGAGTGCTGGATCCTCAGCAAGCGTTAAGTGTTATAAGCTTGGAGAGGTTTTCCTCGAGAGATTCAGAGACTGGGATAACCCCAGAGAATTCGGCCGTTTCGGGTATAGCTCTAAAAGGAGAACCATGTACGATCTTGAAGGATTCCTTAGGAAAGTTTCGGCGAGTTCGGTTCTACAGGTCTCCCATAGGACTGTAGCCTATCCGAGGCTTGAAAGCGTTTGGGAGGCTATTACACAGAGAAAAAGTCGTATAGAGGACATATACATACCAGGGCTCTACCTGGAGCTTAATGAAATGGATGTGGTGAGATACACCTATGCGGAGGATGTAAGGATCCATGCTCGTCGGATGCTTAGAGGAGAGCGTAAACCATATCTCGAAGAAAGTGACCTGAGGATCCCCCGTGGGAAGACCCCTCGGGGAGCACCCGAGGTTAGGCAAAGAGTTACTGAAATCAGAGAGCTCAGACTACTATGTTACCAGCCAGGTACTCGAGAACGCGGTTGTGAGGAGCCGTCGGTAATTGGTTATCAGATTAAGAGGACTACGGGTCTGCTACTGCAGGTGACGCGTACTGGGCTTACCAGTAGTTTGCTTAGAAAGCTGTTAGAGGAAACTAAGGAGTGGCTCAAGACAAGGGATCTCTCAAGCCCTAACGCCTATACAGCACTAAGTGTTTGCCAGGTCCTTAGAAACGCTATCGCATACATTCTCACGGAGGATCTGCACTTAAAGAGCTACTGGAGTACGCTCCAACATAAAGTCCCCCTAGATACCTTAATGCGAACGGCTTTGCTACTGTACGAGGTCTTGAATGGGGACCTCTGTAGTACCCTTCTAGAGGGAGGTGTCGAGGCTCTAGGAGCTGCTCTACGTAAATCTATGAGAGAACTACTCAAATCCTACAGCAAGAGCGGGGGTAGTAGCTCTGGAGAGCGAGTGTTTGACAGCAGAACCCTAGTTATCATCACAGTTGTTGGAGGTAGGGAGAGTATTCTAAGGAAGATAAGCGCCTTAAAGTATGAGGATATTGAGAGCTTTATCGACGAGGCGGTAGAGAGGATTAGGAACTTTGGTAACACCTCAACACGAGGGGGGAGCCCCACTCCTGACGATATAGCTCTTAACCTACTTAACCTCGTACTAGCGCATACCTACTCTCATCACCTCCTTAAGCATGCCTCTCTTAGGTCTGGAGTTCTAGGCGCGTTCCTTAAGGAGGGTCTGCGGTTTCTAACTAACTCAAGAGGGGTTGAGCTACTGCTATTTGAAGGTGCTAACGGAGGTGTTGGAGCATTCGAGACAACTTTTAAGTACTGGGAATCGGGTGGGGGTCTAAGTAGGCAGAGTAGGCTTGAGGAGCTACTACTTAAGCTTGGTGAGTGCGCTATCGGATTTTCCGAGGACCTCCTCTACTACGGTAAAGGGGTTGTTCAAGTACACGTAACCCCCCAGGAGCTTGAAGAGTTTAGGAGGCTTGAGAGCTCGTTTAAGGAGGAGGTACGTAGGCTTGCCAAGATCTGGGGGGTCCACGAGAGTAAGCTATCTACTGAGATAATAGAGCTTGTTCGAAGTAGCGATAGGCGTTTCGCGAGGTTCGCCGACCTAGACGAGATACTCCTACACCTCCTAGAGACCGTAGACCTCCAGGAGAGTGCCTTAGGTGAACTCATCACTAAGGTGCTAGCTAGATGCCTTCGGGTATCTTCCAACGAGGCTCGCGACAGACTGGTGCAGATTAAGAGCTCTCTTAGAGGTCGCCGCGAGGTGGGGGAGGACAGGATAGGTGAGTTTGCGGAAGGTTTGAGGAGAATTCTCTCAATACTAAAGTCGGTCCTCGTAAGACTCATACCGAGGAGCTGTAACACCGCGTGCCCATCCTGCTACTACAACCAGTACGTCTGTACCTACACTAACCCGAGTGCTCAGCTACTACTACTCAATAGGAGGTTACTCAAGCTCGTCGCCGCTAAAACTATAACAACCTCTATAACTAGGCCCGGGTTAGAGGTTGTAGAGGTCGACGATGAGTTTCTGAAGGAACTTCCGAGGAGGTCCAAGGCGGAGGCAGGCGCGTTGGTTGAGGTAGGCGGTCGGCTCTACTGGGTTAAGCACGAGGCTGAGGCTTCTTGAGGGTTCTCTGTAGGGGGGTAAGCGACAGCGGCCCCCTATTCGACGATATACTCTACAGATTCCTCCTAACCTCCCTAAGGAGTAGGAGAGTGCTAGTAGTGTCCCCCTGGCTATCCCCCTTCGAGCTCAGGTCCCTTAAGGTAGTGTACTACCCATTCATATCCTCCCAAAGGGTTGACGAGGTTCTTTCGGCAGCTGCCGGTAGGGGGGTTAGGGTGGTTATTGCGGCTAGGTGCTTCGACTTCCTGGACTACGGGCTTCTGGTTCTAGCCTTAAATACCCTAAGAGGGGGTCCTCGGGATAGCGGTGTCCTGGAGTACCTGGCCGCGTCTATCGATAACCTTAGAGACCGTGTTGAGACTTTGGTAAACTTCTGCTACAGGGGTAAGTACGAGTGTAGACTTGACGTAGAGCAGAGGCTCCACAGTAAGGTATACGTAAACGACTTCATGGCTATCGTAGGCTCAGCTAACTTCACCTACTCAGGGTTCTACAGAAACCTGGAGTGCCTGGCCGTACTACCAAGCGATGATGCTGAGTATAGCTACATCGTAGACTACGCCGAGAACCTCGTGAGGTCTCTGAAGGGGGTTGAGGAGTGTGAGAGACACGTAGTGGAATCCCTTCAGTCTACGCTGGGACTTAGGGTTAGAGGGCTCGGCGAGCTAGTCGAACTACTGAACAACCTATCAGCTAGGATCCGGAGTCTGCGCACCTAGAGGTCTTAACGACGATTACCCCCATGCCTAGGAATGTGCTCCAAAGCTCTACCCTCACGTACTCTGGTCCAACAGCTCTACAGACCTCCACAGCTATCTTAGCCGCGAGAGCTTCGTGGAATATCTCCACACCTCTAAAGCTGTCTAAGTACCTCCTGAAGCTCTGGAGCTCTAGGTACCTACCACCTCTAGGTACGTAGGTAAGGGTCAGTTCGTAGTGGTCTACGGTCTTAGTTAGAGGACATACCGCCTCGAACTCCGCTCTAATGCTTACAGAGTCTACGCTCTCCGCGTATATAACCTCAATGGACATTACCTAACCTCCTCCTAATCCAGTCTAGGAGGACCCTAGCGTTATAAACAGCGACATACTTGAGTAGCTCCCTGGAGCTCCTGGAGCTCCTAGCCTTCTCGGCCAGCCTCCTGCTAACCCTACCTAGGTGCTCAAAGAGTAGCTCCTCACCTACAGCCGATATGTGTACCCTCCTTAGGGTACTGCCGCAGTCGACCAGTAGCTCGCGGGAGACGGCAGCCCTCATGGGGGTGCTAACGTCTATGCTATCCACGTACCTAGCCAGTCTAGCGATAGCCCTAGGGCTGGACACCCCGAATAGGTGGAGGTGCACCCCCCTCCCAACTACCTCCCTAACAGCCGAGAGCACTGTCTCGAGGTAGTCGGGGTTCCTACTCCTCGGGACCAGCGACCCGACACCAACGTACCTAGCACCCAGGTCTGCGTAGACCCTCGCACAGCTCCTGTAGCTATCGGCATCCCAGCCTTGAGCAACTAACATTACTTCGATACCCAGCTTCTCGGCTAACCTGAGGGCCAGCTCAGCGTTCAGTATGGTTCTACGCAGTAACCTCTCCCTGAGGTCGCGGCTTAGGTCCCTCCTCACGAGTGGGATATCTCTGTGTACCAGGATGTTGGCCCCGAGTAGCCTCTGGACATGGAGTACCCAGCTCTGGAGGGGCTCGGTGCCTACCGACGGGTCTCCTGTTAGGCTTGAGTAGAGCGAGTCCACTACTACTTTACCCCTCCCTACGATTAGCTTAAGCCCCCTCAACCCGAGGGTATCCAGCACCCTACCCCTTAGGCTAGCGAGGGAAACTACCACACCGTCTAGGTCTGGTATCCACTCCCAGTAGTAGGGGTCTGGGGGGTTGGCGTACCAGGTTAGGTAGATCTCCAATGGACGTACACCTAGACGTAACTTGCTAGGATCCGCCTAGCCTCATCGAGGCCTAGCGGTGGGCGGGCACCGCCGTAGACCACCTCCTCCAGTAGGATCGAGACGTACTTAAGGACCTCGCCGTGAACACCGTTGGTCAGTTCGAATACGTAGCTATACACCTCGTTCTCTAGGAGCCCGTGGAGGTCCCCGAAGTGGTGGGACACGAAGTCCTTGACCTGCTCCCTCCTTAAAGGCCTTAGGTAGAGTACCCCGCTAGCTAATCTCCTGAAGAGAGCTGGGTTCAGGGTCATAACCTCATCCCAGCATGCGGGGGTCATGGCTAGGGCTACCCCTACTCCGGGAGGTAGGGAGTCTATGAGCTCCCTGAGCCCCTCGGAGTAGCTAAATCTCTGAGCCCTGGGTAGGTTAAGTATGGTCTCAACCTCGTCTAGGGCTATGATAAGCCCGCCAGCCCTATCGATAACCGAGTTCACGAACTCGACTAGGAAGTCGACTACGTTCCTCTCCCTTATGCTACCCATGAGCCCCAGCCGGTACCTAACCCTCGAGGGGATGGAGTACCCCAGGAGCCAGCCCTTAACGTAGGCTAGGTCCTCCGGGGGGACCCCGCTACCATTGAGTAAGGCTAGTGCGTGCTTAAGGGCAGGGTTCGATACTCTCTGGACGTCTACGTCGTCGATCAGTAGCTCGACTAGGTGGGAGTAGAGGTCTAGCATCCCCCTACCTGGTGAGGGTATAAACGCGACCCTAAGACCTGCGGATCTACCTACGTAGGTGAGGTACTTGAGGACGTGGGTCTTCCCAAGTCCGTAGCCCCCGACTACGGCTAGAACCTCCTTAGAGCCCCCAGCTACGTTACTAACGAATCTGGAGACCCTCCTACCGAGCTCCCCATCGGGGTCGTAGAGGTCCCTGACTTCACTACTCGGGATAGCTAACTTCTTCAAGCTTACCCCGGGTGCCCGCACCTACGATCACCCTAGAAGAGCAATGTGCGTATATTTCCTGCCCCCGATATCCACGTACCTAGCCCCCGATATGGATGGCGACGTCGTTAGCAGGACCATTCCTCTATTAAGCTCGCAGAACCTCCTCAGATACGTGTAGAAGGTCCTCTCGTCTATGTTAAGCTCCTTGCTAGCTACTTCCGCAAGTTCACTTATAGGTACGTACCTACTCATTCTAAGCCTGGAGACTCTCTCGTAAAGGGCTACCACTACCCTACCGATGACTTGAAGGTCTGGAGGGTCTCCGGAGAACTCCTTGCGGGCCCTTAGGGACTCGACCTCCCTTACTAACCTCATAGCTATATCGGCTGTGACCACACTTACATCAGCACACCTAGAGACCTCGGATGGAGTACGTAGAGACCTAGCTAAGCACTCCTTAACCCTGCGGTAGGCGTCGAGCCTTAGTAGCACTTTATCTACGTAGTCGGCGTCACGTGCCTCAATCCTCTCCAGGAAGGACCTACCTTCGTCACTTATGAACACACTATCTCCCTCAACCCTGGCAAGACCTAGCAGTAGTACCACCCTAACCTGCTCCCATACGTACCTCTCCGAAAGCCCTAGACTCCTAGCTAGTGAGCTGATATCCCGCGGATCCTCCGATAGGGTCTTGAGTAGCTTAACCAGCTTAGCTAGCGATGTAGGTCTGAGGGATTTACCTTCGCGGACCCTCCTAGCTGGGTTCCCTCCCGAAGGCACTGTCAACACCAATACAGAATTCTGTATAGAAGTATATAAATATTTACGCTTATAAAGATAGAGTAGTGGCGGTTGGGGTGTCCGAGGTTAAGGTAATTGAAAGGAGGTACATTAAGGGGGGTAGGGAGTACCGCTCTTACTACGTAGTCATACCGTCAGACGTAGCTAAAGCCATAGGTTTAAGGGGTGGTGACACCCTTAGGGTACTGCTAAGGGAGGTCAATATAGACGGCACCCTCAAGGCAGCTCTAATCTACTATAAACCCGATAAGAAGTAGGTCTCCCCCTAGCCGTAGAAACCCGAAGTACCGGGTACGCTGAACGGGGTCTAGCTACGAGAGGTGCGGGAACTCGTTTGAGGGGGTCGTCGAAGATCTTGAGGCTGCTAGGGTACTCCTACAGGCCTGTGGGTGGAGTAAGGTCTGCTTCCTCTCCCATCAGGCTTAAGGCTCTCTACATTAGGAGGTTGGGGACCTACCTACGTACCCACAGCGTTACTAGATTGGTTGAGGAGGTCTCCAGGGTTATTGAGCTACCCGGGGGCCTAGCCGAGGGAATTAGGAGGTTGGATAGGTACTACATACCTACTAAGTACCCTACCCCTTAGTAGGGGGATGCTGAGGAGGCTCTGAGCGTGGCCGAGGATGTGGTTGAACTCGCTAAGAGAGAGGTCCTCAGGGGTAGTAGTGCAGAGGACCTCGTCGAGCCCCTAGCTAAGCTAGTCGAGGAGTTGGTAGCTGAGCTAAGGCCTGCTAAGGTGGTCCTGGCAGGGCCCCTAGCTAGGGGTGAGTTCGTTAGGGGTCTAAGCGATGTAGACCTACCGGTCGTGGTGGACTACGAGGTCCCTAGGGATAGGAGGTTCGCATACACCCACGTAGGGGACGTAGACGTAGAGGTTACCGTGGTATCCAGGCGTGAGCTGGAGAAGGCTGTACGCGGAGATAGGGAGTTCTACGTAGAGGCTGCGGAGAGGGGCGTAGTTATCTACGAGGCAGAGACCGCGGCCGAGCCCCACGCTGAGTTCGGAGAACCGGCTAACCTGTGCTAACCCCAGTAGCACCCGCTCCTACAGCCGCGGGCCCAGCTCCTTAGGGCTCGGGAGGTCGCCACTTATTAGGCACGGTGTAGGGCTTGGAGCGGTGCCGCGGGGTAGGGAGTACTGCGTAGAGGGGGTCTGCACCGGCTACGGGAGCTACGCCAGTGGAGGAGGGTTCTACGGCTCTGAGGAGGAGGGTGAGGAAGAGTCTCCCGGGGGCTTCGTAGGCCCCCTGAGGGCTACCGCGTGTGAGCTTAGGGATACTTCACCTGTAGGTAGCTACTGGCTTACGAAGCTGATAGTGGTGGCGAACTTCGTCGTAGCCCTGTTCACCGGGGGTATCCTCTTCCTCACCGAGGAGTACGCCTACA
>Ga0326760_1000600_pt1 | contig 18140 bp, 16 predicted proteins | sample GCREP_S_FD_207668 | JGI IMG/M metagenome (GOLD analysis project Ga0326760, IMG submission 207668) | Hot spring sediment microbial communities from Geyser Creek Basin, Yellowstone National Park, WY, United States - GCR.EP_S | ecosystem: Environmental > Aquatic > Thermal springs > Near-boiling... | reverse complement strand
CAAAACCACAAATTCAGGTTAATTTTGACGCCTTTCAATTCTATTTTGTAGATTCATGCCTGACCCGACGAGCATCCCGTCAACGTAGACGTTAGCGGTCCACCTTTCAATTCTATTTTGTAGATTCTCACGGACGTGTCTATGCCAGATACGCCTATACGCTAATGCTTTCAATTCTATTTTGTAGATTCACTCGTGTACGTCTGCTTGACCACGACGGTTAATGCCGGTCGCCTTTCAATTCTATTTTGTAGATTCTTAAAGCACTATATATAGCGTGTTTAGAACTCACATAACTGCCTTTCAATTCTATTTTGTAGATTCCGCTCGATGTACGACACACTTGGCGTGAAATCATTAAGATCACTTTCAATTCTATTTTGTAGATTCTTTGTAGATTCTCCTTCTTAATTCTTGTTACTCCTTCGCTAGTTAATCTTTCAATTCTATTTTGTAGATTCATAACTTTTTCCTAAGATATATTTGATATCGCTTAGCGGAGTGTCTCTTTCAATTCTATTTTGTAGATTCGGATTATGGGGGTCCCGCCACCCCTCAAGCTCTCCCTCAACCTTTCAATTCTATTTTGTAGATTCATGAGAGTCTTAGTTATCGCGTCAACCCTCCCAGCCTTGTCACTTTCAATTCTATTTTGTAGATTCACACGTATATCTTTCCGCTCCAAGCTACCTTGTTGCCTGCCACTACTCTTTCAATTCTATTTTGTAGATTCTGGGACCCCACTCACTTTTTTCACCACAATAATAGATTAGCGTCACTTTCAATTCTATTTTGTAGATTCATTACTTTGATGACTCCGTAATTACTTTAATTACAGTAATTTCTCTTTCAATTCTATTTTGTAGATTCTGTGTTTTGTTTTTCTTTGTTCTATTTAAGATTCTTTCTGTGTTTTTATTTGTTTTAGGGGTATTTAAGTTTTTCTGCTTTATAAATTAATTAATTAATTCCACGCATCCTTCTTAAAGAGGTGCTAGGCTAGAAGTTATTTCAAGAAGGAGTTAATTTCCTTTGAAGATAACGGGAAATTCCCCAGGTATTCCACTTACTTAACTCAGCTTTCTATACGTAGGAATGCGCGACCAACCACTTATAAACCCTCCCAACACCTCCCTCAACCATCATAGGAAATTCCCGGTTCCCGGATTGTTTGTGTTTTGTGTTTGCTTGTTTTTATCTTGTTGGTGGTTTTCTTAGTTCCCTGGTTTTTCAGGGATTTTTTGTTTTCTGGTCATGTTCATGGTTATTAGATTTTATTTATTTCTTGTTCGTGGGGGGTTGCATGGTCGTTAAGTCTGATGTTGTGTTTAGGTGGGTTAGGTTGCTTAGGTCGAAGTTTGAGAGTTATTTGGTTGATGAAGAGTTGAGGGGTTGGTCGTGGTTTAAGCCTCCTTTAAGGCCTAGGGCGCATCTAGGTTTGAGTGTATATGATGTTGCGTCGTATTGTCCTACGAGGCGTGACGTGTGGTTGAGGAGGGTTGTTGGGGTTAGGGCTCAGCCGTCTCCTCAGATGAGGCATGGCTTGGACGTGCATAACGTTATTAGTGACGTTATATCGATTGTTAGGAGAGGGGTTTTCAGTTCTCAAGATCCTGAATTCATCTCCAGTAAGGTCGGGAGGTATCTCAGGTCTTTAAGCAATCACAGCACTAACGCGAGGTTCTTGAGGGAGGTGGGGTGGCTCACCTACCACACACTCATGACGGAGTATATGTGGTATGAGCGTGGGGCGTCAGCTCAGCCAGCACTCCTGTGGCTGAATGAGGTTAGGGTTGACGGTACCCCCATCGGCTTAAGCAATCATCTTAGGATAGATTCCCTCCCCATAGCTAACATAGTGGTTGACTTCAAGTTTGGTAAGAGGTATGAGAATCATGATCTAATGATAACTGCTTACGCGCTAGCCCTAGAATCAAATCTTGAGATACCGGTGGATTACGGCATCCTAGTATACCTTAGTTACGACGGGAAACTCAGCGTAGATACTAGCGGGGTATACATAGGGCCTGACTTGAGGAGGGAGTTCATAGACTCTAGAGACGAGGTGATAGACCTCATACTAACCGGGAGGGAACCTCCTAGAGCTGCTGGCGAGTGCGTGCCCTCATGCCCCTACATAGGGATCTGCGGCGGTGGGAAGGAGTGAGGAATCTAATAATTAAGGGGTACGGAATAAGCATAGGCGTTAAGAAAGGTAACGTGGTGTTGAGGTCTAAGAAGAAGACGCAGGCAGTACCGCTGACAGACATAGACTCAATAATCATATTAACGTCCGGGGTCTCAGTAACGTCGAAGGCCGTGAGGTTGTTGGCTAGGGCAGGCGTACAGCTGGTGATAACGGACTCTAGAGGCATGCCTGCAGTAGTGCTCCACCACCCCTTCACTACGAGGACCGTGGACACTAGGAGAGCGCAGTACGAGGCATTCCATAACGGGAAAGCAAATCAGTTGGTTAAGGTCATAGCGTCCTCGAAGACCGGGAATCAAGCGGTCGCCCTCAGGAGGTTGCTGAAGCTCTCCGGCGGGAAAACCCTTAACGAGGTTAGAGAGATTGAGGGAATATCCTCGGACATCATGAAGCTGAGGATAGATGATCTGAGCACGCTGAGGAAGGAGGTGATGATGTTGGAGGCTGAGGCAGCCAGGCTCTACTGGGGCGCGGTAGCTTCGTTACTACGGAGTGATCTAGGGTTTAGGGGGAGGGACCAGGATGGCTGCGATCAAGTCAACGCTTCCTTAAATTACGGGTACGGAATACTGTACCCGGTGATATGGAAATCAGCCGTGATATTCGGTATGGATCCCTACGCGGGCTTCCTGCACGTGGATAGGTCTGGGAAACCGGTACTAACGTTTGATTTGATTGAGGTTTTCAGATCTACGGCCGTGGACCTACCGCTTCTCAAGTCGTTCATGCGTGGGATGAGCCTCGACGTTAAGGAGTGCTTGCTGAGTCCTCAATCCAGGTCTAGGGTAGCGCAGATAGTCTTAGAGAGTCTTAGAGAGAAGTACGCGGTCGGGGATCAGGTGAGAGATCTTGAGTCTTGGATTAAACACTTAACGTACTTAATCACGGCATACTTGCGTGGCGGGGCCGAGTTGAAGCCCCTGATATTCAGGTGATGTTGATGAGGTTGCTCGTAGTCTACGACATAAGCAATAACGCGGTCAGGGAGGAGTTCGCTAAGAGGTTGCAGGGTATAGGGCTCACGAGGATACAGAGGTCGTGTTTCGTGGGTCGTGGTGACGTGAATAAAGTCAAGCAGGTCTTGAGGCTTGCTGAAAAATTACTTGACGCGCGGAGAGACGTAGTTCACGCGATACTGCTCGACGAGTACAGCTTCAAGAATATAAGGTGTTTCGGAACCCCCTTCACAAGCCTCGATGTAGGTGAGGATTACGTACTTACGTGAATACTATAGGGATCCCTGCTACGTCAGCGCGTGGGACGTCAAGCAGTACGTTTACTGCCCCCTAATACCGTGGATCAAGGAGCACGTGAACGTTGCGGAACCGCCTGACCTTAACATGGTGTTGGGGAAAATCAACGAGCCGAAGGAGGAGATTCTTAGGAGGCTCGGAGTACCTGAGCCGTGGCGCTACGAGGTTTACTTAAGGAATACTGAATTGATGATAGTAGGCGTGGTGGACTTGGTAGGGGGTGATAAGAGGCTTGAAGTAGTTGAGTACAAGTCCTTCAATAGAAGGAGGTACGGTCACTTCACATCGCAACTACTGTTTTACGCGTACTTAGTGAGTAAGTCTCTAGGTCCCGTGCATAGAGCGCACATAGTGCTCGGCAAGAACGCGATAACCTATCACGTCACTGAGGAGACTCTCCAGCATGTTGAGAAGTTGGTTAGGAAGGTCAGGGAGGTTAAGACGCGTGATGACCCTCCGCGAGGCGTGCGTCCAGACCTCCATAAGTGCGGGCTCTGCTGGTATAGGAGGTACTGCCCTAAGGATTGAAGGCGGGTTGCTTGGGGATCGTGTACGGGGTGATGCGTTGGTGGCGCAACTATTTTTATTTTAGCACTCAATATATTTCCTGGTCGTGAGCGTGGGGAGATTATTCATCATAACGCTGGGTTTCCACGAGGATCACGTGATTAGGAGGTTAATGAACGATAAAGCGGTTGAGGATGATAGGGTTATTTTAATTACTGCAAGCCCTGTGGCCACAGCTACTCAAAGAGCTTACGAGTCTTTAGTGACTTTATGTAATAAGATGAGGTTGCCGAGGCCTGAGTTGGTGGGTGTTGCTTGCAATCCTTACGATGGTTTGAGGGTTTTACTTAATTTGATGACGGGTGAGGGTGACATAATCCTCGACTTATCTGGTGGTATGAGGTACTTGGCTGTGTATGCCTTGATAGCTCTACTCCTGACTAGGAGGAGGGGCAGAGTATATCTGCAGCCAGAATCGGGTGAGGTGAGTGAGGTGATGATACCTGAGACCCTCATCGAGGTCTTCCTCAACCCCCCTAAGCCTGCCGAGATAGAGTTACTGAAATTACTCAAAGGTAGTGAAGGGATTAGCGTCAGGGATTTAGCGAGACTCAGTAATAAGGCTGAGAAGACCGTCATGAACTTAGTCTCCGAGCTCTCTAGGAGGGGGCTCGTGGTGCGTAGGGGTAGGGGTGGCGGGATTTTCCTAACGAGTGTTGGGAGGTTAGTGCTTGAGTTTTTGAGGTGATTGAGGGTAGTGTATGTGTTTTCCTTCAGGTTTTCCTTAACCCCCTTACGTGATCTGATAGCTCCCCCGCTCACGTCTAAGCTACTAAAGTATTGCCTGGATTCGGAAGTGCCGAGGAGGCTCTTCGGCTCCTACGGTAACGTGACCTACACCCAGGTTTCAGATGGTGGTAGACCGCTCTACTCCACCGGTAGCTCCCCGATAGTTTTGAAGGGTGGTGTGAGGTATCGGGCTGGCATGGTTGTGGTTCACGAATCACACGACTTCCTGAATAAGTTTATCGTGAATAGTGAGGTTAAGTGTTCAGGTCCTTACGGGGAGTACGTCCTGTTCTTGGATGAGGTCGAGGTTCGTGATATGAGGTCTCTATCCATGGACTTAAGCAGGGTATTCAAGATAGTGTTCTTAACGCCAACGATTCTCACGGTTAAGTTGATGACGCCGCCCTCACTCGCCAGCAAGGTTAGCAGGCTCCCCGAACTACATAAGTTAATCCCTCAACCATCCTTCATCTTCTCACACCTACTCAAACTATGGAATTCCTACGCGTCACCAGAGGAGAGAATCCCTAGACCAGCCTACAACGAGTGGGCACACTACAACCTCGGAAGACTCGCAGACATAACACTAACAGAACTAGACTACAAGGTATGGCCCGAGACAGTACCGATAGGAAGGGACAGGAAAGGAACTTTAAGAAAAGCCAGAGGCTTCAGAGGATGGGTAATCTACAAATCAATAGCACCCAAAAACCTACACAACACATACGCAAAACTACTAACACTAGCAACCCTAACAGGAATAGGCAGATCAAGAGGCATAGGACTAGGACAAATACAAGTAATAAACAACCCGAATGCCGGGAATTTCCTATGATGGTTGGGGGAGGTGTTGGGAGGGTTTATAAGTGGTTGGTCGCGCATTCCTACGTATAGAAAGTCGAGTTAAGTAAGTGGAATACCCGGGGAATTTCCCGTTATCTTCAAAGGAAATTAACTCCTTCTAAACAATTCCTGACCCAAACCCCTCTTTAAGAAGGGTGCGTGAAACTAATTAATTTATAAAACAGAAAAACTTAAATACCCCTAAAACAAATAAAAACACAGAAAGAATCTTAAATAGAACAAAGAAAAACACCGCTCAGAATCTACAAAATAGAATTGAAAGATATTTTAGATATAGTGAGGGATCAGATCGCCGGTGGCTTCGTTGCTCTGAATCTACAAAATAGAATTGAAAGCGGTCACAGGCGTTAACGCGAGGGAGACTGTCTGAGCCAGTGAGGGAATCTACAAAATAGAATTGAAAGGACGTCGTCAGTTACGTCTAGCACTGTCTTTGCTGTCGCATATTCGTGAATCTACAAAATAGAATTGAAAGGGTTTTTCATTATGCCAGGTGTATCAACAAAGAATGAATTGAAAGGAATCTACAAAATAGAATTGAAAGGCAAATGAAAACCACATAAGTCCTGTAAACGCTACCTCTATTAGAATCTACAAAATAGAATTGAAAGGAAGGTGCCGAACTCCTTCTTGTATGCTATGCTGTTCCTGAACTCGAATCTACAAAATAGAATTGAAAGAAGTTCAGGGAGCTCTGGGGGAGGGTTAGGGAGAGGAGGGTGAATCTACAAAATAGAATTGAAAGTCCTCGAGCGAGACCTACATCTACCTGACCCCGCAAGCGCTTGAATCTACAAAATAGAATTGAAAGTGAAGCTCTCCCTTAAGTAATTCTCCTCGCTTTCATAAGGCTGAATCTACAAAATAGAATTGAAAGGCTCATTGAATCTCTAAGCCCGTCACCCACGTGGTGGACTTAGAATCTACAAAATAGAATTGAAAGCTTCTCCGCGTCAACCACGCAAGGCACCCCCGCAAACCACGGAATCTACAAAATAGAATTGAAAGAAAATCTCGATCGCGTCAGGTCTGGCTCTAGCACTTCACAAGAATCTACAAAATAGAATTGAAAGTTCCTAAGTACCTGACTGACCATGAGACCACCGAGAATGAATCTACAAAATAGAATTGAAAGTCAGCCTGTTTATAGCGCTTATAAACACTATAATACCGAATCTACAAAATAGAATTGAAAGACGCAGGGCTCCCCACAGCCGCGATCCTGCCTAGGAGTAGCCTGACCTTCGGGAATCTACAAAATAGAATTGAAAGCAAACTTCTTTAGGATATCATCAGACGCCTCCGTGATACCGTCACTGAATCTACAAAATAGAATTGAAAGAGCATGTATGACTTAAACCACTTACCCGAGCTTGGTGACTTCCTCCTCCTGAATCTACAAAATAGAATTGAAAGGATAACTACATCTGGGTTAACGGCACAAGGGTGGGTGTAGGCACGAATCTACAAAATAGAATTGAAAGGAACCCGAACCTCAGGGGGCTGAAGGTCAAGCCCCCTAGAGAATCTACAAAATAGAATTGAAAGAAGTCTCATAGATTTTTAGCTTAACTGTCGCTTCCTCCGTGTCGTAGAATCTACAAAATAGAATTGAAAGTTAATCAACTCATAAGCTTCATGAACCGGAATACTGGAATCTACAAAATAGAATTGAAAGAGCAAAGCAAAAAAGCAAATCACTCATTCTTTATTTTTTATTTGAATCTACAAAATAGAATTGAAAGGCCACCGTACCACACCTCGTAGGTGCCGCTGTAAGCCGACGGCTGAATCTACAAAATAGAATTGAAAGCATACTTATAGTAGTAGTGTAGGTAATCCCATAGTGTTGATATAGGAATCTACAAAATAGAATTGAAAGTATTTAGAGTTAGACATTGATTTAGCTCGCATCACAATACGAATCTGCAAGATAGAATTGAAAGGTTAGGTGATAGTGATGAGTGAGCTTGTAAAAGACGTAAAACTATGAATCTGCAAGATAGAATTGAAAGGAGGAAGCTACCTACACGCCCGAGGATCTCCCCGAGAAGCGAATCTGCAAGATAGAATTGAAAGCTCATCCTCATAGCGGGGATAATTATCATTCCTGTCACAGAATCTGCAAAATAGAATTGAAAGCGCACTCATTGAGCGTTAACCCTGTGACGTCCATGATATGCGAATCTACAAAATAGAATTGAAAGAGCAACTATGTACTCGCGGAAGGCTTCCACGTTACTTGATCGAATCTATGACATAGAATTGAAAGAACCTCCAGCCTCCTGGAGGTTTGGGTGGGTTTTCCGGACAGGATCTACAAAATAGAACTAAAGTAACACCGAATGACGCCCTCGCACCACCTTCTGAACCTGTGCTTCCTCTCATTGAATCTACAAATAGAATTGAAAGTACTTGATTAAGTCTTGGATAAGACAGGTTGGAATCTATAAGATAGATATTGAAAGATCATTATTTCTGAATATTGTGCTTACTGGTATAGTCGTGTCAGACAGAATCTACGAGATATAATTGAAGGGTTAGCTAGGTAAGGTGAGAGATATGGGGCCCTGTGTGGAGTATGAGCTCCTGAATTCGTGAGTAGGAATAAAAAGGGAATCCTAAATTTCCGGATAAGTCGGAATCTGTAGACGGTGATGATCTATAGGAGGTCCTAATCAATAATCAAAAGCACTTGGGATTGGAAGAATGCCTTGGAATCTCTTGCTATTTTATTTAGGGCAAGAAATTGTGATGAACAACGAAGATCCTCGTGTGACCCGTTTAGCGCTTTAAAGAGACAAAATTGTAGGATGCTTTAATTCTTGTAATTCTTTTGATCTTAAACGAATGTCAGTAACCTTTTTATTTTACGACATCGTAAAAATAACTGGGGGTCTAAGAATTGTCTGAAGAGGAAAAGACAAGGGGGATATATAGTTGGGCATTTGCTGCCGGGCTAGCGACTCTTCAAAAGCTTGAATCTTTATATGATAGTGAGAGAGCTGAGAAGAAAATGGAGAGCTGGCTTCTCACATTAAGATCTGAGTTAATTCCTGAGCGATTTAAAAGAGCCATAATAGATTTTCTCATTGAAGTAAGCCCTGAGACCGGAATACCTGAGGAAATAAAGATAGAGAAGAGGTGGAGTATCGACGAGTTTTACCGTTATAGTACTGCAATTCTAGCGGGATTCTTTGATGCGTTAAACAAGTGGAGAAAAGATAAAGCGAAGGAGGTGGAGCAATAGTGCCTAGAAGAGCGTTCATTTCCTTGATCTTAAGGGTGAGCGGAAACGTCAACGCTGATGCTGGAATAGGAACTAGAGTACCGCTCAAGAAGATAATCACGTGGAATCAGGAGGTTAGGCCTTTCGTGTCAGCCCGTTGTATTAGGAGAGCCATAAGGGAAAGGCTCTATGAAAAAGGATTCGAGATAGACCCCCTTCAGATGGTGGGAAAAGGTGAAAGACAACAACTAGGAGACATAGGCGATCCTGTGAAATACGTTGATGACGATATCTTTGGCTTTCTCTTACCTCAGGAACCTCCGATACGTAGAAGCAGTCCAATCAAGATCTCTCACCTCATATCCTTGAGGCATGCTGAAGTAAGGGTTGAGTTCGCAGCAAGGTTTCCAAGAGACTTCTTACCAAATTCCATTAAGGGTTATCCAGCACCCTTCGAGGTCGAGCTAGCGGATTGGCTAGGCAAGCTCAATGTCATGATCTCTGATAGGATAGGGCGTTTCAGTAACGAAGAACTTACTGAGAACGCTAAAAGCAATTTGAGAGAGAACCTTGAACTGCCCGAGGATACAAGGAAGAGAAGGTTGAAAGCCTTCCTAGAGATCTTACTATGGGAAGGGTGGATTTTCCCCAGAGCTTCTCAGAGTCCCAGTGTTCCTGAGTTCCACTATGCAGTCATAGCCTTAACCGATAAATTCACCCCAATCTTCGGCTATGTAGACATAAGCGATAGGGGGGAACTTGATAAGAGCCTTATAGAAAGAATGAGAAGAACGTATAGCCAGTTACTAGAAAAGCTCTACATATTAGATTACAAGAACGGAGAATACGTGAAGTTCACTTACTCCAAGAGTGATAACCATGTTAGGGAGGATCTAGAGGGACCGGCAGCTCTCGATTCCACGTCTATAAGCAATATAATTGAAGAAATATGTGAGTATATAATAGGGAGTACACGTACGTAGCAGGCTGGGTGCTTATTTTTGAAGGCCTTTACCTTTAAGGTTCGTTTCCTAACCGCACAATTCAAAGACCACACAGCGAAACTAACTAGGAGGACATACTTAATACCACCACCATCGGCTATTGCAGGCTTCTTCGGGGCCGTGCTAGGTTTAAGAAGAGAGGAGTTAGCAAAACTAAGCAAAGAAATCCTGGCAGGAGCCGAGCTAAGGTCTCTAGGTGGTCGCATATTTACTTTGACGAGGATATTTAAAATTGATCGCTCGGTCTCAAGACTTTCAGAATTAGTAAGGGAATATTACAAGGATAGAAAATCTTGGGAAAATTCTTGGAAAGAAGTGCAGGAGCTCAGACCAATATATGAGAGTGAAGAGTTGTATCTGCCAGAATATAAGTTTGCAATAGCGTCAAGCAATGAATCCCTAATAGAAGAGGGAGTAAGGAGATTAAGAGAGCACGAGTTTGAATATGACGTATTCGGCGGTAATGATTATCACTTTGTAGACTTCGTGGATGAGCCGAGACCCGCCAGAATCTATAAAAGCAGGGAAGGATATGGTTACTGTCCACGTGAAGACTTCGAGCGTATTGAGACCAATAAAATAGTATCCAATAAAATAGTATTTAGTGTCGACGCTATTAGGTCATCTAAGAACCCAATAATTATGCCTGCCACATTTTTAGCTAAAGTTAATACTGAGTTCATCCAGGTATATGGAACAAAGATTATTGCAAAAAAGGAACTAAACGTCGTAGATGATGATGAAAGCAGAATATTTGTTTATGAGGTAGATCCCTTCTTGACAATGAGAATTTAGGTTATTCATATGTCGGACCTAAAAAGCATATTAAAGGAGAACATAGAGGACGTGAGCATCGACGAAATTCGAAGAGCGCTTGAGGATATGATAGAGGACCAACGTAAGAAGGCCGCGAAAAAAGAAGCAGCCGCCCTCGTCGATAACTTCTTGGATGAGATAGAGTTTAATAGAAAACTACTCAGCCATCCCATCCTTATGAAAGTGATCAACAGAGCAAACTTAAGCAATCATATCAAAAGGACTGAATGCTATGCGAGGTTAGATGATAAGCTAAAAGATGTCTTAAGTCAAGGAACAAAGATTGAAGACATCAAGGAGATTAAGTATCTTCTAGACTGCTTGAAAGGGAAAGCAATAGAGTATATAGTTGAGGTAGAAGCAAGTAAGGCTGAACAAGGTATGAGGCATATTCATGCGCCAGGTTCTGTTGCTCGGAGCGAGGGTAGGAATCTATACTTCCCCGGCGAGGAATATACGAGGGAAGGGTTAAACTGGCTCGCCTCTAAGCTCTGCGGTTCAATAGCCATAGGAGATAACCTTGGAGTTTTTAGTGAAAACAATGAATTAATGCTTAAGCTAAAGCAACTGGTGAGTTATAAAGAGTTGGGAACTAAACTTACAATTGATCCGAGGAAACTCGAAATAAAGAGAGATGAAATGAATTATCCCTACGCAACTTTATTAGCATTTATTCTTTGGCTAAGAAAGCAACTCAGCATCGAAGAAAATGTAGAGATTAAAGCCCTTATTCAATCAATACTAGATGACCTTAGAGTCTCTACGTTAAACTTATTCTTCGTGCCTCCTCCTGAAAAGTATAAGCATAAGTGGAGCACGATAAGCTTGCCTCGTCTTGATATCTTCATCGTTAAGTGGATTTTAGACGAGAAATCAAGAAATATCATAGAAAACTTTAGAGAAGCCCTTGCTGATTTTATAACAGAAGCACGTAATGCTTCAAAGAGAAAGAAGAAAGGAAGGGAACTTGAGAATGTCATAGACTTGTTGATGAATAACTACGATTTTATTTGTAAGAGCCTAATAGAGCACGGCATTTTGGATACATACGCAGCAAGGAAGATCATAGATATAGTTATAGATATAGCCACAAAATATGACATCAGGAGGACATATTTACCCTTAGGAATGTTGGTGAGTCTTTGAGTATATTAAATAGATTACAAAAGAAAGGCTTAGATGTTTCCAAGGAGACCCATCCTAGCAAACCTTATTACGTTCATGTCAATGAGTGTTATAAATTTGTTGATAAGATGATGAAGGAAGTCTATAGATTTTCCGAAGATATAGTGGAGTTTGCTCTAGCTTTTTCCGAGTTACATGATGTTGGGAAGTTACTGCAGGAATGGTCCTTGAATCAGAAAAAGAGACCCTATCACGCAATAGAGGGAGCCGAGTGGCTCTTAACAGAAGGACGTGATATCCTCACGGACATCCCGTACAATCAGATTCTATTCTATGCTATCATGACCCATCATTCTTCGCTACACGTCCCAGCTGAGGCGATAAGAGCTGTAAATGAAGCCGAAAAAATCAGACAAAGACACTTTAAGAACTATTTTCAGTGCAAAGCTCACCTTAATAAATTAAACTCTATTATTAGAAATTTGAAAAGGGGTATTAGATTTGATCTTGTGGATGCGATAGGCATCGCTAAGCTTGCTGACATAATGTCAGCTAAAAACCTTCCTCTGAATCGCATTCTTATGCAGTATGAACATAATCATTGGTATGAGGAATTCGAGGATAAGCTTATTGAAGGAGTATCTAAAAGGGCTTATGAAAAGAGAGGACTCTTTGACCAAATCAAGTTCAAGAGACAGGTGGAAATTGCTTCTTCTCAGGCGAGACATTTGCTTGTAGCAGCTCCTACCGGATGGGGGAAGACAACCCTAGCTTTGATTAGAATAAGTAAGCTTAAGCCTGTTAAGATTTTCTACGTTTTACCCACGATAACCGCTATCAAAGACTTTTATGACACGTTCACTAAAATAGTTGACGAAACATACGTGGGAGAATATTTCTACTTCGCTGATGTTGACCTCTTAACGCGTCATGAGACAGAAGAAGACAGTCTGCTCGATATTTATCGCTATTTTATTCCCAGGATCACCATAACTACAATAGATCAGTTGCTCCTTACGATACTTCAAGTAGGAAGATATCACATCAGGCGCTTTAACTTCAGAGATTCTCTTATAATACTTGATGAATTCCATCTCCTCACTCCACAGATGATTTCTTCTCTTAGATTTTTCTTGAAAAACTTATCTCAGCATTACAATGCGTCAATTCTATTCATGTCCGCTACTCCTAGTTTTGTTTATAGCGATGCTCTTAAAGAGGCTCTTCCACAACTAGGCACCACGGTACTGAGTGACGAATATAGACGCTTAAAGCGTCATAAAATTGAGCTTTATAGCGGAAAAATTGAAAATTTATTACTCGAAAAACAAGACTTATTGAATAAACATCGCATTCTAATAATAGTTAACACTGTCAGGACCGCTCAAAGAATATATAAGGATTTGAAAGAACGTTTGAGGGGTTTAAGAAATGTCGTATTAGTTCATGGCGACTTCGCCTATAAGGATAGAGCAAAGAAAGAGGCCGAGATAAGCAACGCAGATGTGCTTATCTCTACTCAGGTTGCTGAGGTCTCTCTCGATATCTCTTTTGATGTGCTTATGACTGAGCTTTCTCCAATTCCGTCTTTAGTACAACGACTCGGTAGAGTTAACAGGTACGGTGGTAAACCTAGTGAGACCAACGCTATTGTGAGTGAACCTGAGGGATACCAGCCTTATGGGGAGATTTTGATTAAGATAGCTCGTGAGAACCTCCCGATATTACTTGAAAACCTTGAGAAAAGAGGCGAGGAGGCTTATCTTGACAAGGAGTTTTGGCGTTATGAAGAATTATATCGTGAAGAGATAGAGAGCATAGAAGAAAAAGTTCGCAGAATAATAGAAGAGAACATGTTTGATTTCTTTAGCCTTACAATCAGCGAAAAAGAACTCTTGGAGATGTTAGGGAGAGAAGAGACATACTTAGCCGTGCCTGAGATTTACTTAGAGAAAATGCTCACTCTGCACAAGAGACTCCAGGAGCTTAGGAATATGAAGAACTATGAGGAACGCTTGAAAATTTATGCTCAGATTAAGAACTATCTAGTCCCAGTATCACGATCAGATCTCAGGAAAGCAGAATGGCATGAAGAATTAAGATCTTGGGTGATCGCTAATTATGAAGAAGATTTAGGTATAGTAAGAAATTGAAGTAGCGTTTTCACATATGTTTGTGTTGTCTTGTCCTCGTTTTGTAGGGTGTTGTTCTTTCACCTTGTCTTAATACGTGATGTATGTACGTGGTTGTCTGTGAAGGCGTTTTTCGTTTGATTCGGCGACATTAAGTATTGTATCAACGAAGAATGAATTGAATGAGAGTTTTACAGGTGTGAGGAGTTGATGGAGGGACATTCAAAGACGGTCTTCTCTATTGGGAGAGGGATATCCGAGGATGGTGTTGGGGAGGGTCGGGGGAGGGTTTAGCAACGTTGCTAACTCGCCTTAGCAATTTGCTAAATCAGCGTTAGTAATGTTGCTAAGCGTGGGTTAGCAATGATGCTAACCGCGTTTGCTAAACGCTAAATACTACGGTTGCGTGACTTCAAGCGCGTGGTGTTAAGGCTTTATCCTTCACTATCCCTGGTCATCCCTCTCTTGATGAAGAAGACTATCCCTGACTATCCTCGCACGACCTGAGGCGACATGATGAGACTCGTTAAGGGTTTGGCTTGACGCGGGCGTGGATGATGTCGCTTCGGAAGGCTTGGCTATGGGGCCTCCAACTCTAGCAGGTTTACATGATTACTGCATCCACGTACTTTAATCTTCCAATTCATTCTCTTGCTGATACCAATAGCGGAGGAAACGAAGGAAACGCGAGCAGAACCTAAACTTTCAATTCATTCTTTGTTGATACAATGCGGCAGCGACTTCTGATGCATATTTTCTCCACATATCTCGAAGAGTTTGACTTTCTTCCACGTCTACGTAATCAGATATTCCCTTAATTACAATGTATTCAGAACGATTAGTGTTATAAATAGCCTCACCAACACCACCCGCTTCTGTTTCGAAAGCAATGGGGTTCTTCTCTAAGTATGTTTGAGGAATTTGAAGTTTTCCACTTTGAATTGTTTCTCCTGAGAGGATTAAACCATGAACAACTTTTGTTTCTTCTTTAGGTTTTCCATCTGGACGAGAGGTTTTAATTTTTATCTTTCCACTCTTCTCCAACATGCTGAATAATGTCTCTAAGGTTCTTAGAAGGTGGTGCGATAGTAATTGATCGTGGTTGTGTTTTTTCTGTGCTACTTTTTTGTACTCATAGTACTCGACATTATCTGAAATTGCTACGTCTCCCAAGTTAATGTTTTTCTTAACGCCTCCTGCTATCCCGACAAGTATGATGTATTTTGGATTAAAATTGTTAATTATTTCAGTCGTTTGAGAGGCAGAATTCATGTTTCCTCTTTGGGTAAGTTTAAAGAAGGCTATTCCAAATTCCTCAATCTTTTTGTAGTAGTATGTAAAGTTCTTCTCTGATTTCAAATCCTTTTCTTAAAGCTGAAATACTTCTTTTACAGCATTATATTCTTCATCTAAAGTTGCAATTACTGCGAAATCAATCCTCAAGTTACTCACTAAAGAATAAGTTTTACTTTATATAAATTTTTCTTAGAATTTACTATAATTACACAATTTTCTGATGTAGGGTATTTCAGTCCTTCCTGACTGCTAACGTGCGTATAGGAAGTATAAGTGTGGATATTCAATTATGAAAACAGAGCATCACTATTCAAAATGGAAACCATTAGCTCTAACTATTTAGACTTACTTTGAAGGATGCGTTAAGCCGTTCATAATTTGCTGACTATAAAAAACTCTGCTGAGTATTAATTCCTTGCAAACTAGATAAAGATTAAGTTAGTTGAAGTAGAGATGGTTTATCTCGGCCAAATATCTTCTAGCAGGGCGCTCAGAATACTCGCAACCATACCTATTAACACAGAGACTAGTAATATGTGAGAGCTGTATGTTACGTTCTCAAAGAAGAATTGGTAGCTCCACGTCAAGTACTCTGAAAGTGCGGTGACAACAATAAAAATTACCATATCCTTGGAAATATTGTTTTTATAGTTAGGTTCGAACTTCAATATCATGCCCCTTGTAATCCAATAACCACCAATAAGCGCGAGGCATCCTAACAGTTGTATCCGTCCGAAAGCTATTATAAGGAACCCGAGATCTGACCTAATAGGTTCAAAGAGATATTCATGAAAAATTGAAGGAAAGAAATCTAATAGAAGAATTCTCTCTGTTAATGTTAGCAGGAAGGGATATACTATAGGATACGTTGCTATGAAAAGGATTATAAGGGCAAATATGTAAAGCCCAATCGTTTTAGCAGCAATGTCTAAGTACACAATAAGAATGTTCTTTGACTTCTCACCGTCTAGGCTTCCTTGCAGATACTTTATCTCTACATACTTTAATATAAAATAATAAAGTGGCAAATAATAAAAAAATTACGATCATGGCTAATACTTCCAGATTTACTATGATGTTAAGAAGTATCACTAGGACTATGACTACTATCAAGATAAGTGAAGGGAAAAATATTATTCTTACAATTCTCTCACCCAATTTTGTTAGTTCTTCAAAAATTTCTAAAAATTCTTGACCCTTATGTCTATATACCCATCTTTCAAGCTTACGTATTGTTGCAAATATCCAGTTAAGTATAGTCAAAAACAAAACTAGTACCACATATGTTAGTAAAATTAATCTTTCGTAAGCATCTGTCGCAAATGGATTAATTACCGGTTCTGAGAAAGGAAAAGAATTTAGGAGATATATGCCATAACAGAGCAATAAAATCGGAACAACAATTTCTATTAAGGATCCAAGGACTCCATAGTACATAACCTTACTTAGTTCTATTCGATAAGCTTTAGAGAGAATTCTAATAACCATGGTTGATATTAAGGGATCCCCATAGATTTTTAGAGAATATGCCTGTAATGCTAATAGAGTTGAAATGAAGATTACGAAGCCTATATGCGGAATAGTAAAGTCTACTGTTTTAACCTTTAAAATATGCAAAATGCTTATTTTGATGCTAGAATTTTCACCAGCATCATTTTTTACCATTAGCTTTGTGTTTAATTTTACGTTAGTTAGGTTTAAAGCAACGGACACTGTATTACTGGTAAGTTCTTCCATCTTATTACCAATGAGTCTATATAATGTGAAAGGACTTGAGCTATTTATCTCCACTAGAGCAATATCTTTCAGTACAAATTTGTTAAAAGTATCCAAATAAAAAGCCTGCTCGAAGGAAAACGGTATATAAAAAGTTTTATTTCCATAAGGCACTAATGTAAATTCATCTTTATACGAATCAACAAGTACTCCTTCACTTATTTTAGGTCCTGATAGGAAAAAGCTGAGACCCGCTAGCATTATGATGAAGAGAATGATCATAATCCTTGATGGGGTAAGCATATTTTTCAGTATTCTCCAATATATCCTCAGTTTCATAGTGTCGTTAATTATAGGATAAATTCTGGTATCAACCCTCTCTCGTAGAGAACCAACGCCAAATGAACACTCTACCATCTCTGCATTCACAGCCTTTGTAGCCCTCTTAAACTTCGCCAACCTATCCCTGAGAAAGGAATGAAAAGACTCGTTAGGATTTACGGGAGAGACCATCGCACGATCCCTCAAAGACGAGTATACATTATAAATTATCACTAATCCACATCCCCCCAGGGGTAGTGTACTTCTCAGCCTCCTTAAAAGTCCTCTCATCCATGATCAGACATTTTAAATCAAGTATTTTTGTACGTATCTATTTATAAATTTTCGCTCTTAATAAGATTTTTGTGACTGTTTCCATTTATAATTATCCTTATCTTAAATCTTATTTTAGAGTATGCTTTAGGCTTCGGAATAGTTAGATAGGAAGATGGTACTTTTCTGCCTAAAATGCAGATTCATGCAATACTCCAAAACTAGTCGCAGCATTCTTATTTAAGAGCGCGCATAATAGTCTTTAGATTCTTTACCTCCAGCGGGTTTGGGTGCTTCCTGCCCGGTCACCTCTTTGTAGACGTCAGCGTTAAGTGCTGTCCTGATTTGCTGTAGCTTGACTAGCTTGTCTTCCACGCCTTTCTCACTCTTTCTAGTCGTGACTTCGATGACGTGCAGGCCGTCCCCCAAAGTAGCTAGGACATCCACCTCCCCATACTCGAGGTCTGTGGTACGGAGCTGAAGTCTCGGGAAGGCTGGGACCCCGCTGTTGACTAAGTAAGAGTAAACCTCGTATTCTAGAGAGCCCTTAAATGATCTAGGTAGTAATCAATGTTGTAGTTTCTTTTTGTTGTTGCTGGTATCTAA
>Ga0326760_1000599_pt1 | contig 18145 bp, 23 predicted proteins | sample GCREP_S_FD_207668 | JGI IMG/M metagenome (GOLD analysis project Ga0326760, IMG submission 207668) | Hot spring sediment microbial communities from Geyser Creek Basin, Yellowstone National Park, WY, United States - GCR.EP_S | ecosystem: Environmental > Aquatic > Thermal springs > Near-boiling... | reverse complement strand
ATTTTGTTTTTCCTGAGAATTTTGAAAATTAGAAACCATATATTTTAAGGCTAACATGGCCCCCTCTAGCTTTGATAATAATAACGAATCAGGAACTTTTTTGACAAGAGGGGGCATTATTACAATGTAGTTACTTTAGAGACGTAACTAATAGATAAGGCGAAGTTTAAAAATAACAGAAAAATAATAAATAAAGCAGACTTTAAAAAAATAAAAAAGGAGGGGAGTGAAATGGAAGAAATGGAAAAAGAAAAAGAAATGAAAGAAGGGGAATTTCAGAATTTTAAAAAATTAAAAAAATATGGTATTGGTTATTATATCTTCCAAATACTATTTTGGGTATTCATGCTTTGGTTTACTTTTATGGTTGATATAGATATTGAAGAAAAAGTTAAACTTGGGATGATTTTTCTTTTGGGGCTTATGTTTCTTTACTATATATTTTCTATTGTTTTAATTTCACGTGCTGAACGTTATGGGGTTGGGCTTTTTAAATTTTTTAAAGATTTAAATAAAGAATTTAAGTTTTTAATTCATGAAGATTTGAAGAAAAAACCGAATTCTAAAAATTTGAAGAAAAAATCAAATTCTAAAAATTTGAAGAAAAATTTGAAGAAAAACTTGAGGAAAAATTTGGAGAAAGATAACAAAAATAACTTAATTTAACAAAGCTTTAGCTTCATCAACTTCATCTTTGTTTTTTTTCTATCTTTGTTTTCTAAACAAAAGGAAGGGGGGAAGCTAAAATGGAAGAAGCTTTATAAAAAGATACGGTTACTACTATACCCCTGTAAAAAATATAGTGAGAATCCCGGCTGGTCACTAGGAGGTTTGTTAAAAACGCTGAAAAGAAATGTCGTTTGGTGGGTGCGTTTGGTTGAAGTTTGATAGCAAAGAAAAAAAGGGGGACTTCTTTACATATATTCTTGTTTCTTTTCTATAAAACACAGCAGAAAACTAGACCCCCCTCCTGTTATTACTAATGGTAATGTCACCTATAATTCCCAGTTTGGAATGTCACATCTTTGGTCTTTCTTTCCTCCTAAAAATTTTATGGTAAAATCCAAGAACCATTTTTACTACTAAGCACACCTTTTACTTATTGCTTTTTAAAGAAATTGCATATTACAAAACAACTTTGTGGATTTTGATAATTATAACTCCAAAAAATGGCTACTTCATCTCCTATTTCCCATTTGTACTCTGAAGGAAAATCACCTATATAAAAAGATAAACTATTTGTAAGTGTCAAATCACAGACAAAATGATTTTCATCTTTATATTTATCGATTTTAGAAATAATTTCTAACTTCTGAGATTCATTACAAGCAGGTTGTAACCAAGAGATCATAAAAGCTGTAAAATAATTATCTTAATAAGTAGGTGTTACTTGAGTTATATTAATTCTTAAAATTTTAAGAATTTCTTTAATTACTTTTTCTACTACTTCACGTACTTCTTTCAATGAAATTGTTATTCTGGGAAACTTCCCTTTTGAAAAATGAGCAATAAATTTATTTCTAATGCCTCATACTATTTTAATTTTAATAGTATAGCTCGGTACAAACATTTTTGTAGGTACATCAAAAACAACTGTGGGACAAAAAGAAGCAGGTGTAGGACAAAAAAATTAACTGTAGGGTATAAGTAGGATAAAAAGAAGGACTGGTTGCCTTTATTAACTTTATTAAACTAAAAATAATAAATTAATAATATAAATGTTGTTTGATTATAATAGTTTGATAAAGGCAAGGTATAGGAATTTGTGCAGGTAATTATGTAAGCCGTCAATAAAAAGGACTCTCTTCTTTGTTTTCCAGCTGAGCTCGTCCCGTTTGAAAAAAACCCTCCCAAGATGCCCGCTTGCAGGCGTCCTGGAGGGTTAAAAATTACAGAGTAAAATTTTACATAAAGTTAAACTCACATAACATCTCATTAATTACATCTCCAAGTGAAGAAAAATCCCTTAAGTCTCCATAAGAACAATAAATTCTACTTTTAGAAAAAATACCTTCATTAGTAAAAAATTTAAGTGTTTTTTGTATCTTTTTTAGCGGAACTCTATTTGGGTCTGCCTTCGTTTTATGAAAATAAAGCTTTCTTTCTCTTTCAAGCCTTTCTTGAGCCTCTTTCTTTATTTCATTAAGGTCAAAATTAAATCTTTTAGCAATCCTGCTAAGTAAATTGTCAAGATCGGTATCTTCTTTTAAAGAAGAAGATGTTTTTAAAGGGAAAGCTCCTTCTTTTAAAGGGGAAGATTCTTTACTAAAATTAATTTTTCCTCCTGTTGTATCTGTTTCAAAGTTTTTTTGAAAGTAATTACTATTTATATTTATAGTTATTGATTTTTTAGTTATAGGTCTTGGAGTGCTTGATAAATCTTCATTAGAAAAAGTTGACCGTTTCACTAATGAAACACCCTGTTTCAATCCATCACGCCCATAAATCTCAATAGAAAGTTTAGTTAAGCTAACATATAAAGCCTTTCCATTTATCCTTTTTGTCTTAATAAACCCCAGAGTTTCAAGTTTTTTAATTCTTCTTGAAATTGTTGGCTTTGTAAGGTGTAAAGTTGGCAGACTTTTTATCATGTATCGGTAATTAATCCAAACAAAGGTGTCCCCATTTTCAATAATCACTTTTTTCCTCTTTGAATTTGAAAAAAACCAATCCTTAATGTAATCCAAAATAAGCCAGCTCTTTAAATCAAGCCTTAAATCACCCAAACCAGTTTCTACTATTCTTTTGTAAGGGATGCGACCAGTAAATTTAAAATTGCTTTGGGGTCGATAAGGGGTATTGACTTTTGAAAGTGTTGGGATTAAATTGTTTTTAGCATTTGTTGTGAACATTTTTTTTACCTCCCTTTAAAATTTTCTGGCTCCTCCCAAAAAGGGGGAGCTTTTTTTATTTTATCAACTTTTTCTTTTTTGTATAGAGTTTAAAAGAAAAAATTAAGAAGAACTCTTCTTATTTTCTGTTCGATCTATTACATTTATTGGCTCTATGTGTAGGTGAGAAATGTTTCCTTGATGAATATAAAGTAATTCAGTTTCAGCTATCCTTTTTGAGCCTATAATCCGTGCATTTTTTAAAATGAAAAATTTTTCAATAAAATCAACTAATTCTCCTTCAAATATAGAACCTTGTTTTCCTTGAATGACAATTCTTTTTCCAATAAGAGGAGTAAAAATGCTTTCTTTTTTAGGTTGTGGTTTTTGATTTTTGTGTTCTTCCCCCTTCTTAATAACAACTATCTTTTTCTCTTTTTGCTCCATAAAATTTTTTCAACTTCCTTTGTTTTGCTTTTTTAATTTAATATTATTCTAATTTTCAAAAATTGAAATAGGGAGCTTATCATGTTAAATTGGGAAGAAAAATTAATAAAAAATTTTCATAGTGTCCTTTTTATTGTGTAAAAAATTCTCCAGGAAGAGCATGGTAGTTCCCCGATTCAATCTCCTTAAACCCCCTTAACTTCCTTGAGTTTAACCTCTCATTCAGCTCTTTCAAGAGCAAATATAATAATCTTCCCACTGATCCTTCATCTGGAAATACTTCTATTACCTTTATCCTCCTTTTTATTTCTTTCGCTAATCTTTCAAACCCCATTACTCGTATAACTTAAAAAAATTAATAGGGCATCCACTTTTTCTTCCCTTTTTTTCACTACCTTAAAATATATCCTACCCTATCTTCCCCTCAATCTCAATATGTCCTCTTTAGCAGACTCCTCGCTCTTCGCTCGATAAATCCTTCTTAAATCTTCCGCTATTAAAAACCCTATTCTTCACTCGAACCTTATTTAAACTATCCCTACCGTATGTAATACACAAAGTTGCTATTCTGAAGCTGGATAAACCATCTTTATGCCATTTTCTATCCCAGATAAAGCATACGTAATAAAAAGTTGAACTTTCTTTACACCACGACGGCTTAACTCCCTTAAAATCTCTTCCCAATTCTTAGCACTCTCCCCTTCAGAACCAAATAACCAAAATCCAAGTATTCCCCTACTTCCGTCAAATTTTATCCCCAAAGCTAAATATACTGGCTCCTTCTCCACTCCATTACGACGAACAGATAATAAAGTCCCATCCAAAAAAACCGCAAAATACTCCTCTGAAAGTGCCCTCTCCTTCCAAGCCTTTATCTCTTCCTCTGTTACTTTAATTAACCGTGAAATACTCTGAGGAGAATAGTATGCTCCATAAATATTTTCCAAAACCTTAGAAATTTTCCTCGTGCTTATCCCAGATGCATAAAGACTTATAACAACTTCAGCAAGGTCTAATCCAGCTTTTCTTCTTTCTGGAAGTATGACAGGGCGGAAACTTCCTTTTCTTACCCGAGGCACCCTTAACCCTTTCACCTCTCCTAAAGCTGTGAGTAAATCTCTGCTATAAAAACCGTTAGCATAATCTTCTGTCTCTTCGAGGTAAATTTCTCTTTCTTCAAGCATAAGCGCTTCTAATAGTGTTTTAATTAATGTCTTGACTAACTGTTGGAAGGAGCCTAAAATTTCTTGTTGGAGTTGGGAGTTGAATTTGTTTGGTTGTTTCATGGTAGCTTCCCCTCCTTTCTGGTAGTTTTGGTTATTAACCATTGGGGAAGCTACCATGCCCTTCCTGTCCTCTCAAGTCTTTACACAATTAATGAGACACTATCAAAAGATCCCCTTACTCTTGCAAAAATTAAAACTCATATTAAAATACTTTCATATGAAAACATTGATTAATTAATCAATGAAGATTTAAAAATATGAAAATTTAGAAAATATTAAGATACTAAAATAGGGAATATGAAAATATGAAAGTATTAACGATTACCAATCACAAAGGGGGGGTTGGGAAAACCACTTTAGTTGGCGTTTTACTACATAATCTTTCTTCTCACATTAAAGTGCTTGGGATCGATCTTGACCCGCAAGCCCATCTCACTCTCATTTTTAGCGAAAGTCCCTTTGATGAAGATTCAATAACAAGCTATGAGTTTCTTATCAAAAAGGTTTTTAATCCTATTAAATTAAAAAATTTTGACTTGATCCCTTCAAGCTTAAAACTTGCAACCGCAGAACTGGAATTAATTAATATGCATGCAAGAGAATATAGACTAAAAAAGGCTTTAGAAAGTATTCCTCAAAATTATGATCTGGTCCTTATAGATACTCCCCCCCACCTTAGTGTTTTAACACTTAATGCGATTTTTGCTTCAGATGGAATTTTAATTCCTGTTGAAACAAAACTTTTTGGACTTGCAGGTCTCTCTCATCTTCTAAAAGTATTAGACGAACTAAAAGAATATGTTGAGATAAATATTTTAGGAATAGTGCCTACTTTTTACGAAAAACAAATAACTCTTCATAAAGAGGTTTTAGAAAAGCTTGAAACACTTCCTTATAAGGTTTTTCCTCCTATACCTAAAAGAAGTGCATTTCAATATTTTGTTGAAACAAAAAAGCTTGACCTTGATAAAGAAGCAAGAACTGCAATAGATGAAATTGTCAAGGAGGTTTTAGAATGGGTAAAGAAGTAAAAGGAGGAATTGTAGATAAATTTTTGTCAAAAACCGCAATTTTGGAAAAGAAAGAAAATACCCAAGAAGTTCTTAAAAAGGAAGAAACTAAAAAGAAGGCACCACGTTATCGTTCTTGTAGGTATAAAGGATTTTATATTGACAATGAGAATGAGGTAAAGTTAAAAAAATTACAGCTTTATTTTATTGAAAAAGGGGAAAGGCTTGATGAAAGTGAGCTTATTAACCGTGCTATTTCATATTTTTATAGTTTCATATTAAAAAATGAAAATATGGAATAGATAAAGAGTGTTTTGTGTATTATTTGAAGGGGTTTGAATTCAGGTATAATTTGATGAAATGTTGCCCAATGTGTTTGGTGGAAGAAGATGAACAATTACCATAATTTTTTCTAAAAAGCAGGGGGATAATTTTTAAAAGAATTTAGAGCTAAAATCTCATTGATAGTTCAGGTAGGAGTTAAACAAAAGAGAGGGGTGATTTGATGTTAATGCGGACCTTTACTGCTGTTATTTATAAAGAAAGTGATATTTATGTAGCAGAATGTCCTGAAGTTGGGACGGTAAGCCAGGGATACACAATTGAGGGAGCAATTGTTAATCTTAAAGAGGCAACTGAGCTGTATCTTAAATAGTGCTTATCAAAAGGAGTTTGTACTAAGAAAGAGTTCGAAGCCTATTATTTCTACTTTTTACACTACAATTAAAGAATATTTCAGGTGAAGAAGTTATAAGAAGATTAGAGAAGTTAGGCTTTTATAAAGTTCGTCAACGGGGCAGTCATGTAGTTTTAAAAAAGCAAACATCTGAAGGAGAATTTGTTTGTGTAGTTCCTTTTGTTCGAGCCATCTCCTTTTATATTCATGTCCTTTTTTAATAATTTGTTTTATCTTCTGTTCAATATTGGCGTTCATATATATCTCCTATTTTTAATCTTAACAAAACCTGCCCTTATCCTTATTATCTTTCAATTTTATACTTGAAAAAGTAACAAAGTTGTCTTATAATGAGATAACCATGAATGAAAGAATGGAAAAAGGAAGAAATAAAAAATTTCAGAAAAGGTTTATGGCTTTCTCAAGAAGAAATAGCAAAGCTACTTGGAGTTTTAAGGGTATATGTAATGATGCCTGAAACTGGGAAAAGGAAACCATTTTCTCTTCTAAAAAAGTTTTAGATTGTTAAGAAGGGAAGCTAAAGAAAAATGTTTGATTTAGTAAAGCTTGAATTTTTACGTTATAAAGCACTTTTAAAAAGGAAAGAAAGATTAATTTTGTCTAAAGAAAAAGCACCGCCTAATGTAGGAGATATAAGAGAACTTTTGTGTTTCCCACCAATTTATCTTGCCCTTGTTGAAAGAAAAGGGAATGCTTTTAAAGCTATTCCTTTAACAGAAGAAATAGTTCTTGGTTGGCTTGGGAGGTCAACCCCTGTTCTAAAAGTAAAAAATGTTATCCTTGTTGCACTTCCATTTTCAATTCTACAAAGAGGATATTTTCTATATAATTTCTCAAGAAAGATTGGAGAAATAGAACAAAAGGAGATTTTTGAGTTAATTAATTATGCAAGAAAAAGAGAGCTTCCAGAAACGATACAAAAAGAATATATAGAGCTTGTTAAAAGTAGGTTTAATCTTTTTGAAAATAACAAAAAACAAAAACGGTTTCAAATGTCCCTTTTTAACTTTAAAAATACTATGAAAAAATTTTCATATGAAAATATAAAGATAGAAAAATATTAAACTATGAAGATGTGGCTAGTCATAGCTAATTGAAGATTCAATAACAAGCTATGAGTTTCTTATCAAAAAGGTTTTTAATCCCATTAAATTAAAGTATCTTGTGGTACCCCAATATTTTTTGTAAAAATCTTCCTATTCTCCTTTTTTTAATTTCTCTCTTATCAATCTTTTAACACCTGCTACTTCATTTTCAATATAAGCCCTCTGTATGTCTCTCACATTTACTTTTTCAAACAAAAGCTCTAGTAACGTTTCAATTACTACCCCACTTAATCTAGAAAGAGAAAGCAACTTACATTTTTTAAGTAATTTTTGATTCTTTATCCTAACATACAACAAATTACCCCGCATTGTAATCCCCCCCTGTTTGAGAAAATTTTTTTTCATTTTCTTCTTTTATTTTAAACAAAAAAGTAACCATTTAAGTTGTTTGCTTTCTTTGCCAATTTTTGTAACTTCACCAAACTTAGAATTTTTCAAGGTTTCAAGGGGGGATGGTAGTGTCTCATTAATTGTGTAAAGACTTGAGAGGACAGGAAGGGCATGGTAGCTTCCCCTCCTTGACTCTTTTACAAATTGTGTGTAATAAACTTTTTTGCCGTTCTCATCAAAAGGTTGGAACCTGCCTTACTTATAATCAGGTTGAAAGGTTAGCGAAGAAGATAAAAAGGAGGATAAAAGTAATAGAGATATTTCCGGATAAAGGCTATTTATGAGTGCTAAAGTGGGCGCCTGTGTAAACCCAGCCAATCCTTAAGGAATACAAAAAAAAACACAAAAAGGGGTACTGCTTGTCTTGATCAAACTACTTTTATTAGTCATTCCATCCCCTAGCTACGATCTACAATACATGTCCACCTTATGACCTACAATACATACCTACACTTATAACTTGCCATTAGGAGACGTTACTCCGCTCTCCCTAGATATAACAAGAATAAAAAGAAGGGGGGTTAATATGGAATTGAAATGGGCTGTCAAGCCAAAATATGATTCTATGATTAGGGTTAGATTACCATTCCGCGCCAAACATCAGCTACAGTTATTAGCAAAGATTACAGGACTAACCATCTCAGACCTTATTCGAATCTTCACCGAGTATTGCTTATCCGATCCCGACATACTACAAAAGATTCTGCCACTACGGCAACAACAGCCCCAGCCCCAGCCAGCACAACCACCTCACAATTCCTATGATAACGAAGAAGATATAAGAGTTTAAATTTGACAAAGAACCGAAGTTAATCCAAAAGATGCTGGTGGGGGTTCCCCGAGGATGGAATCCCTTTTTGGGGGGTAATTTGACAAAATGTGCAGTTTTGTATAGTTTGGATGACCAGGTGAGAATATGGATTAGTTGAAGGAGGTGCGTGTCGTTTAACAATATAATCATTGTTAGCAAAAAAACAAGTAGGAGGTGTGGTATGATTGGAAGGAAGAGCGAAATTTTGGTTGAGTTATTTGAGAGGTATGAGGAGATTGATGGTCGTAAGATATTGGATATTTTGAGGGAGTTTGGGTTTAGGGATGATGAGCGGACGTTTGAGCGGGTGTGTTTAATGGGGGTACTTGAGTATTTGGATAGGAAGGATGGAGAGATGACGGACGAAGAGGTTTTAGCGTGTTTAATTAGATTGGTGTTGATGCATTTTGTTGAAAAGAAGTATTGTACGAGTTTGTGGTATTTATTGTTATTGGGGTTAATGGATGAGGAGTTGCAGAAGAGCAAGCCGAGTGAGGTAGTGAAGCGTTTAGAGGAGCAGTTTATAGAGCATATGGAGATGATAGAGGCGATGAGTGGGCCAGAGGGGATACGGAATATGGTGTTGGTATTTTTGTTTAAGGAGAATGCTGAATATGTTTTATCGGTATTAGAGGAAATTGAATGGAGTAAGGAGGGGATAAGTAGGTTATTGAATTAATAGGAGGTAGATGAGGGGGGTGGTGAGGGGAGGTGTAATGCAACAAAATAATCTCTTTTGTTGCATTGATCTGGCAGCTAAACTTACCCCCTTACCTCAAAACTTAGAATTTATCTAACTTTTTCGAAAGTCCCCCTATTGACAAAATTGATCAGAATTGTATCATAAAGATTGAGATGAGCTTACCAATTACTTCGAAAAAACATTTTGCAATTACTTTTGCAAAAGAGCTCCCGCCCTACTTTACAAAACCAGAAGTAGACCAAATCCTCACAAACCTTTGGCAAAAACAAAAACTGAGGGATTACCTTCTTGTTCTACTTCTTTGGCAAACAGGAGCTAGAATCTCTGAACTTTTAAGCGTAAAAGTTTCTGATATTGATTTTTTTAATGCCACGATAAAACTTCAAACTCTTAAAAGAAAAGTCAGGACAGAGAGAGTTTTGCCTCTTAAGCCTCAAACACTTGGTATTCTTGCTTTGTATATAAACCAGTTTGGGCTGCAGCGAGATGATAGAATTTTTAAGATTTCAAGACAGCAAGCTTTTAGGATTGTTAAAAAAGCAGTTCTTGAGGTTTTTCCGGGGGACACAAAGAGGGCACATCCTCATGTTTTTAGGCATTCATTTGCGATTTATGCTTTGAGTTCAGGTATTCCAATAACGGTTGTTCGGAGCTGGTTGGGGCATCGAAATATAATTTCAACGTTGATTTATACTCAGGCTTTAGCTCAGGATACAAGAAGGTTTTTTGAGTTACTTGAGTTTTAAAGGTTACTTGAGTTTTAAAGAGGAAGTTAAAAAGGGGTGTGGTTATGCCCAGATATCATCAATCAGTAATTAATGTAAAAATTGCAGATGCTTTAAGGAAAATGGGGTTTAAGGCCGCAGGAGAAATTATAACAAGTAGTGGAATACCTGATGTGATGGTAGAGATAGGTGGATTTAAGATAAACATGGAAGGATGGTTCGAAAAGGGTGTTCAATTAAGTGAATTAAAATCCAAATGTAGAGAAAGGATTGAAAATGGCATTTGTGATATTGCAATCGGATTACTTTACCCAGAAATACTTAGAGAAGCAAATGATGATGAAGATCTTATGAAAAAAATCAAACAGAGCAAGTTTAAAGTTTTTGTTTTTCTTTCTTCTTCTCAAGGAATTAATGAACAATTTTTAGAAGAAATGAACATAGAACAAATTGCTGAAATTTTACAATATCTTTATTTTCAAGCTGTCAAAAGTGATTTATTGAAAGAACAAATAGAAAAAATAGAAGAAGTCATTCAAGCGTGTGCTGAAATTGCTTTAACTTCAGGGCTCTTTTTTTCTTCTCAGAGTGTTATAGAAGAATTAAAAAATGTTTTAGGTATTGTTGAAAAAAAAGAAAATGAAGAAGATAATGAGGTTGCTCAAGATTTAGCAAAAATAGCTGTTTTTATTATTTTTAATGGACTTCTTTTTCATCAAGTTATTTCTTCACTTTATCCCAAAATTAATGGATTACATCGCGCTCCTGAAGTTAACATTTTCAATTTTGTAAAACAAGAGTGGAAAAAAATAATGGAAATCAATTATTTACCAATTTTTGTCATTGCATCTAAAGTGATTGATTGTTTACCAGTTTCTCCAGATACTGATAGAATCTTAAAAAATCTTATACGTGTTGCATGTGAAACAATAAGCTCAGGACTATTATTAAAGCATGATTTAATGGGAAGAGTTTATCATAAGCTTTTGCTTAATACTACTGGCAAATATTATGCTGCTTTTTATACAAGCATACCTGCAGCAACACTTTTAAGCAATCTCATCATTAAAACTGAGAATCCAGATTTAGAATGGAATTTTGGGAGTTTAGAAAAACTAAAAGATTTTAAAATTATTGACCCAGCTTGTGGTTCAGGAACCCTTTTATCAGGAATTTACATGGCTTTGAAAGATAAATACATTTTAGAGCATTATAAAAACGGAGGTTCAGGGGAATTAAATTTATCTTTATTTCACAAAATAATGTTAGAAGAAGTTTTACATGGTTGGGACATATTAGATTATGCTGGGCATTTAACTCTTGTAACCCTTGCTCTTCATAATCCAAATGCTTTTTTTGAAAGAAGTAATATTTTGATTCTCTTTTGTGGGAAAATTGGAGGAAAAATCCATTTAGGAAGTCTTGATTTATTGAATTTAGACTTATTGGAACCACAAGATATTCTATTCAAAGATTTTATGGCCCCCTTGAAAGAAAAAGATCTTAAAGAAGAAAAAGAAGTTTTTTTTGAAGAAAAAAAGAAGTTTTTTCAAACACTTCTAAATAACATGGATGTGGTAATAATGAACCCGCCATTTTCAAGAAGTGCTGGGGAGATAAATATCATATTCGGTTATGTTGATGAAGAAACTAGACAAGAAATGAGAAAAAAACTCAAAAAATTAGGTAAAACATTAGGATATAGTGGAATTGGACAAGCTGGGTTAGGATCATATTTTATTGTTTTAGCCGATAAATTGTTAAAACAGGGAGGTAGATTAGGTTTGGTAATCCCAAGAACAATTTTATCAGGGGGTTCTTGGAAACCAATAAGAGAGCTTTTATATAAAAACTATGAAATTGAATATATTGTTTCAAATTACGATCCTGGAGACAAGAAATTAGGTGTTCAAGCCTGGAATTGGAGTGAAAATACAGAATTAGGAGAAGTTTTAATAGTTGCAAGAAAAACAAATAAACCAATCAAAGACAGGTTTACTACATTTATCAATTTATGGAACAAACCTATTAATGAACTTGAAAGTTTGAAAATTGTTAGTGATTCAATCAAAGCAAGGAATCAACTGAATACAAATTCTTTATTAGAAGGTAAATATGAAGAATTGAAGTTAGAAAAGAAATTAGGAGTTGTATACAATTTACAACAACAATATTTAAGCAAAAATTTTTTAATTGGTTGTTTATTTGCAAATCCGTATTTAAATCAGTTGAATTTTTTGTTGAGTAATGGTCACTATTTTCCTTTAGTGGAGTTGGGGAATTTGGTTAAAGATCAAAATAAATTAGGAATAGATAGAAAAACAATTCATGAAAACTTTGAAATGACTAATATGGTGACACCTTATAAAATTTTATGGGGATCTTCAGTTTCTATGAAAAGTCTTGAACTTAACCCAGGATATATACGATATGGAAAATTAAAACCGAATGGTAATCCCTCAATTTACAATAGAGCTTCTAATTTTTTAATTACTGAAAACATTCATTTGAAAACTGAAAGCATAGTTGCAATGTATTCGGAAGAAAAAATCCTTGCTACAACTTTTTGGGAAATTCAAGTAGATTCTAGAATTGGTAAAATACTTGCTTTATGGTTAAACTCAACCTTTGGATTTTTAATTCTTCTTGCTCATTCAAATAGCAGTGCAGGAAATAGACATATAATTAAAAAAGAACACATTCAAAGTTTACCTATAATCAACATAAATCAAACTACTGAAAACCAGATAGAGTACTTATTGAATTTATATGAAGAATTGAAAGACGAAGAATTTAGCCCTTTTTCAAAAGAATTTGAGCTTGCTTTTCAAGGTGAAGGAGTTAGAAAACAAATTGACGACGCCTTTATAAAAGTTTTTAATGTTAAAGTAGATATGAAACCTTATTATGAAATGTTAGCTAAAGAACCCATATTAACTTTGGAAAGATGGTAAAATCTAGTAGAAAAGTTAGATGAAATGATAATTTTAAGGAGGAGAACTATGAAACGATCACTAAGTAAAGTTCTGTTAGTTTTGATTTTCATTTTGTTTTTGCCTTTTTATGTTTATGCCATCTCCTGCACCGTGACCCAAGTTCTCGATGGAGATACTTTTCATTGCATTCCTGATCAAATAATCGCTGGTGCTAGAATTCACAAAGATGGCTCTATATCAGTTAGGCTTTATGGTATTGATGCTCCTGAAAAAGATCAACCTTACGGCATCGAAGCTAGAAATTCTCTCAAAGATCTTGTCAAAGGAAAAACAGTAGAACTTGATGTTAAGGATATAGATAAATATGGAAGAGCTGTAGCTTTGGTTTATGTAGGTAGTTTAAATGTAAACTTAGAGCAAGTGAAAAGAGGCCTGGCTTGGGCATATTTAGAGTATTTGGGATCTTCTTATATTTCGGAGTACTATTCTGCTGAAAAAGAAGCAAGAAACAAGGGATTAGGGCTTTGGAAACAAGCTAATCCAACCCCACCTTGGGAATGGAGAAAGCTAAAAAGGCAAGAAAAAAGTTTTCACTAATGAAGATTTAAAAGGGAGGATAAAAAATGAAAAGATTTAACTTCTTACCTTTATTTCGGGTTTTTATTTTACTACTAATAACAGTTTTAAGTTTTTATAGTTGTACAAATGCACAAGTTGTAACAATTTCAGAAATTCTTAGTAATCCTGATAAATACCATTTAAAAACTGTTGTAGTAAAAGGTGAGGTATTAGATGTAAAACATAAGGTTTCAAAAAAAGGAAATCCATATACAGTTTTTGCTTTATCAGATGGTACATCAGCTATTAAAATTTTTACTTTTGGAACTCCAGAAATTAATAGAGGAGATAAAGTTAAAGTGAAAGGAATTTTTTACAAAGTTAGATATGTTGGAAGATATACATTTTATAACGAAATTGACGCAACAGATGGATGGATAAAAAGGGAGTAAGCTAATGAAAAAATTAGTTTTTTTGTTTTTAATATTGCTTTTGCTTGGATTTAATTTTAGTTGTTCTAAAAAAAATGATTTTGAAAAAACTTCTAAAAAAATTGATTTTGAAAAAATTATGAAGATATGTAAAAATATGTGTAGCAAGTATAATAATAATAATCCTGATTTTTGTAATAGAATTTGTGAAAAAGAAATTTTTGACCCAAGATGGAAATTTTTTATATTTGATGAAGATGGTTCAGCTTGGTTTTTTGATCCTGAAAGCATTTCTACTTTTCATGATATTGTGTCCGTATGGGTGAAAATTATAGTTTCAGAAAGAGTAAGGCAAAATGGAAATAAAAAAATTAGGAAAAAGCTGGAAAATTCAATCTTGGTTTATTGTTTTTTCAAATTGATTATGGTTTATTGTTTTTTCAAATTGATTGTTCTGGAAAAAAAATACGATTGTTAGAGTGGATTGCTTATGATTCTAATGATTCAATCATAGAGGTAGCAACTTATTCAGAAAATTCAACTATATGGGTACCAATTCCTCCAAATTCACTGGGAGAACTTTTATCTAAAATAGTATGTAAAAAATAAAAATCAAAGCAATTGAGAGCTTTTTACTGAGCTTAATTTTTCAGGAAGTCTTAAAATACAGTCTACTAATATTCTTTATCTTGCATAGACTTTGGTTATTTCCAAGCTTGGAAGGGCGTTCATAAAGAACCCCCTGTGGGGGGTGGGTTTAGAAAGGTAGTTCGTCTGTTTCTGAAGTGGGCGTTTGTGTTTGGGCTTGCTGGGTTCCCGTTTTTTCCTCCCTATCCCGCATAACTTCATCCACTATCTCGCTTACCTTCCAGCTTAGCCATTCTTCCGGCCTGCACTTTAGCCTGTGTTGTTCGTGCCGCCTGAAAGCATCTTCAATAACCTCAAATACCTTATTCTGAACTTCTTCACTTGCCCATGTGATAGCCCACCCTATGTTCGATAGCACGCTTGCATATCTATTCAGCACCTCTCCCAGATGGGCTTTAAGTCCCGCATCTTCTCCGTAGAGATAATCCACCGTCTTAGTAAGTTCTTCACACAGCTTAAGTAAAAGTGCCTTCTTGTCCATGCTTCCACCTCCTAAAGGTTTCATTTCCTAGCTCCACCCACTATCTCTCCTATCTTTCTACTTAGCTACAGTTTCCCCTTAGCATGTATGCGTTGTTCTTTGAGAACCCTTTAATTATTTCTACTTTCTATGAAGATTCAATAACAAGGTATGAGTTTCTTATCAAAGCAGAATTTTTCTGGCTTTTTGAGAATGACCACTTATTGACAAAACTAGGCAATTCTGATCAATTTTGTATCACAGGGGGTGAAAGGGGGTGATGGTTCTTAGGGTAGCTTCGCTACTGCTTGGCATGACGAAGTAGAGCCCCTTTTTGAACAGCCCGCCATCATATCTTGACAAAATCAAAAAATATGGTATAATATAGCAAAACGTGCCCTATCAAAGGGGACATAGCCATCAACCTCGCACAAACGACACATACACATCTCCTTATGGATCCATCTTCTTTGCTTGGGCTGTCAATAGCCAATCCAAACTATACTTGGTGAGGCCAAAAGTCCAAGCCAAGCTACAGGGCATGGAAATCTTAACAAATTTAAAAATGGTTACATTAGAGACGTAACTAATAGATAAGGCAAAGTTTTAAGAATAAAAAAGAAAGGGAGCGGAACTAGACCTTTCTTTGATAAGTAGTTAAAAGCCTTGACAAGTAGTTAAAAGTGGGAGGTAAGAATTATGAAAATTTGCAAAAAGCTAGTAAAATATCTTTGGACTCACCATAAATTGATAGTTATTTTAACAAGTTTGGTACTAATTATTTTAGGTTATGGAGAAGAAGGAGGTTACTTAATAGGAATATACTTAATCGTAAATAGTATCGTAAATAGTATCAGATCTTCAGATGAAACAATAGATGAATTAATAGATGATTTAACAGTCTTATATATTATACAACGTAATAGTGATTCCTTAAATCATTCCCATCATTTTCATGATTTTTTTAATCATTCCCATCATTTCCATCGTTTCTAACATTTCCATCATTTCCATCATTTTGTTTTTCCTGAGAATTTTGAAAATTAGAAACCATATATTTTAAGGCTAACATGGCCCCCTCTAGCTTTGATAATAATAACGAATCAGGAACTTTTTTGACAAGAGGGGGCATTATTACAATGTAGTTACTTTAGAGACGTAACTAATAGATAAGGCGAAGTTTAAAAATAACAGAAAAATAATAAATAAAGCAGACTTTAAAAAAATAAAAAAGGAGGGGAGTGAAATGGAAGAAATGGAAAAAGAAAAAGAAATGAAAGAAGGGGAATTTCAGAATTTTAAAAAATTAAAAAAATATGGTATTGGTTATTATATCTTCCAAATACTATTTTGGGTATTCATGCTTTGGTTTACTTTTATGGTTGATATAGATATTGAAGAAAAAGTTAAACTTGGGATGATTTTTCTTTTGGGGCTTATGTTTCTTTACTATATATTTTCTATTGTTTTAATTTCACGTGCTGAACGTTATGGGGTTGGGCTTTTTAAATTTTTTAAAGATTTAAATAAAGAATTTAAGTTTTTAATTCATGAAGATTTGAAGAAAAAACCGAATTCTAAAAATTTGAAGAAAAAATCAAATTCTAAAAATTTGAAGAAAAATTTGAAGAAAAACTTGAGGAAAAATTTGGAGAAAGATAACAAAAATAACTTAATTTAACAAAGCTTTAGCTTCATCAACTTCATCTTTGTTTTTTTTCTATCTTTGTTTTCTAAACAAAAGGAAGGGGGGAAGCTAAAATGGAAGAAGCTTTATAAAAAGATACGGTTACTACTATACCCCTGTAAAAAATATAGTGAGAATCCCGGCTGGTCACTAGGAGGTTTGTTAAAAACGCTGAAAAGAAATGTCGTTTGGTGGGTGCGTTTGGTTGAAGTTTGATAGCAAAGAAAAAAAGGGGGACTTCTTTACATATATTCTTGTTTCTTTTCTATAAAACACAGCAGAAAACTAGACCCCCCTCCTGTTATTACTAATGGTAATGTCACCTATAATTCCCAGTTTGGAATGTCACATCTTTGGTCTTTCTTTCCTCCTAAAAATTTTATGGTAAAATCCAAGAACCATTTTTACTACTAAGCACACCTTTTACTTATTGCTTTTTAAAGAAATTGCATATTACAAAACAACTTTGTGGATTTTGATAATTATAACTCCAAAAAATGGCTACTTCATCTCCTATTTCCCATTTGTACTCTGAAGGAAAATCACCTATATAAAAAGATAAACTATTTGTAAGTGTCAAATCACAGACAAAATGATTTTCATCTTTATATTTATCGATTTTAGAAATAATTTCTAACTTCTGAGATTCATTACAAGCAGGTTGTAACCAAGAGATCATAAAAGCTGTAAAATAATTATCTTAATAAGTAGGTGTTACTTGAGTTATATTAATTCTTAAAATTTTAAGAATTTCTTTAATTACTTTTTCTACTACTTCACGTACTTCTTTCAATGAAATTGTTATTCTGGGAAACTTCCCTTTTGAAAAATGAGCAATAAATTTATTTCTAATGCCTCATACTATTTTAATTTTAATAGTATAGCTCGGTACAAACATTTTTGTAGGTACATCAAAAACAACTGTGGGACAAAAAGAAGCAGGTGTAGGACAAAAAAATTAACTGTAGGGTATAAGTAGGATAAAAAGAAGGACTGGTTGCCTTTATTAACTTTATTAAACTAAAAATAATAAATTAATAATATAAATGTTGTTTGATTATAATAGTTTGATAAAGGCAAGGTATAGGAATTTGTGCAGGTAATTATGTAAGCCGTCAATAAAAAGGACTCTCTTCTTTGTTTTCCAGCTGAGCTCGTCCCGTTTGAAAAAAACCCTCCCAAGATGCCCGCTTGCAGGCGTCCTGGAGGGTTAAAAATTACAGAGTAAAATTTTACATAAAGTTAAACTCACATAACATCTCATTAATTACATCTCCAAGTGAAGAAAAATCCCTTAAGTCTCCATAAGAACAATAAATTCTACTTTTAGAAAAAATACCTTCATTAGTAAAAAATTTAAGTGTTTTTTGTATCTTTTTTAGCGGAACTCTATTTGGGTCTGCCTTCGTTTTATGAAAATAAAGCTTTCTTTCTCTTTCAAGCCTTTCTTGAGCCTCTTTCTTTATTTCATTAAGGTCA
>Ga0326760_1000594_pt1 | contig 18215 bp, 16 predicted proteins | sample GCREP_S_FD_207668 | JGI IMG/M metagenome (GOLD analysis project Ga0326760, IMG submission 207668) | Hot spring sediment microbial communities from Geyser Creek Basin, Yellowstone National Park, WY, United States - GCR.EP_S | ecosystem: Environmental > Aquatic > Thermal springs > Near-boiling... | reverse complement strand
ACTTTCAATTCTCTTAAAGAGATTCTAAGTTCAACTGTGATGTGCATTGGATACCTTGTTATCTTCACCTTTCAATTCTCTTAAAGAGATTCGGTGTTCTAAAGCTTCAAGCAACCGATACATCGTTTGCAAGCTTTCAATTCTCTTAAAGAGATTCATGTAATGATATGGACTATGGTGGCAAGCTGGTTGGGTGAAGCTTTCAATTCTCTTAAAGAGATTCAATGGCAAGAAATGATAAAAAGAGAAGGCAAAGTAGACTACCTATACATCTTTCAATTCTCTTAAAGAGATTCCCATGTCAACCATATCTTCCCATATTTACCGCTATATGTTTCCTTTCAATTCTCTTAAAGAGATTCTTTACCGGAATAGCCGATGATGTCTTCAAGTTTTGCTTGCATCTTTCAATTCTCTTAAAGAGATTCATTATTTATTAATAAAAAATCAGAAAAAATAGGGTATATTACTTTCAATTCTCTTAAAGAGATTCCCTAATTCTTAAGGCGCAGGCGGAGGCTTCACTTATGGCTCTTTCAATTCTCTTAAAGAGATTCATTGAATGGGTTCAAGAAATAAGTGATCCAGCAAGCTGGATTTTCCCCTTTCAATTCTCTTAAAGAGATTCATCAGCCATTAAAGTTTACGGCGAAAATATATTATGAACTTTCAATTCTCTTAAAGAGATTCAATGCATAAAAGTCATTTTCATTTTCAATTTTCCCTTTGCTTACTTTCAATTCTCTTAAAGAGATTCAGGATGATATGGATGGTTGAAATTGCAAAGAGAAAGACTTTCAATTCTCTTAAAGAGATTCTATAAATGGTATCATCTTGGCTTGCAGCCATCAAAAAGTCGCTGCTTTCAATTCTCTTAAAGAGATTCTGCAACAAGAACTAGAATACTTCAAACTACAAGAAAGAATGCTTTCAATTCTCTTAAAGAGATTCCTGGAAATAGCAAATTTAGGGGCATTCTTCATCCATCAAGACTTTCAATTCTCTTAAAGAGATTCTAGTTCAATGTCTCAGCAACTGTTGGTTTGGGTTTTCCAGCTTTCAATTCTCTTAAAGAGATTCTTGTCCTCTGGGCTTACATCGGTTGTGGATATATTTACATCTTTCAATTCTCTTAAAGAGATTCAACCTTCGTTGAAACGTATCCACCAACAATGTATACTGCTTCCCTCTTTCAATTCTCTTAAAGAGATTCATTGAGTCTATAACTGGACGTCTGTGTTGGCAAGGTCTGTCCTTTCAATTCTCTTAAAGAGATTCTCATTCAACACTTGCGGCTTAGTTTCCGTATCATAGAAAAGTCTTTCAATTCTCTTAAAGAGATTCTTGATCGTGGAATTTCAGGTTTCGGCAACTCGATTTTTAACTTTCAATTCTCTTAAAGAGATTCCCACGTGGAAGATTGATTACGCATTCAACATCACTCTTACCTTTCAATTCTCTTAAAGAGATTCCAGACTTCAACAAAACCAATTGGAGAACTCCGAGGGAAACTTTGACTTTCAATTCTCTTAAAGAGATTCCTTGTGAGTTTAGCTTCTTTATGAAGCCGTTGTCTTCTCTTTCAATTCTCTTAAAGAGATTCTTAGGGATGCTTGACAGTGAAATACAGAAAATCATAATCTTTCAATTCTCTTAAAGAGATTCTGGTATAATTATGTTCACTCGCTTCATTTTTCCTTCACTTTCAATTCTCTTAAAGAGATTCGATTCAACATAAAATCATGATACACCATGTTTCATTTTTTAACTTTCAATTCTCTTAAAGAGATTCTAAGCCTAACCCAACTCCGAAGGTCATAAGCGTATGGATGCCTTTCAATTCTCTTAAAGAGATTCTCCCATATAGTGTTCCAAGCATTGTTTGGGATAATGTTCTTTCAATTCTCTTAAAGAGATTCATTGAGAGAACAACCAGTTGAACCACATTACTTATTCACATCTTTCAATTCTCTTAAAGAGATTCTTGAAAAGAAAGTAAGCTATTACGATGTAGTCTATATATTGCTTTCAATTCTCTTAAAGAGATTCTTATTTTTTGGTGGTTGATATTAGCACAAGCAATATTACTTTCAATTCTCTTAAAGAGATTCTCGAATATTTGCACCCTTCGTGCGGATGCCAGAAGCCTTTCAATTCTCTTAAAGAGATTCCTCAACAACATTCACATCCACAAAAGAATACATTGAACTTTCAATTCTCTTAAAGAGATTCACTCAAATAGTGGGAGGTATAAAGTATGAGTATAAGTATCTTTCAATTCTCTTAAAGAGATTCGTGAAAAGAAATCCGAATAGGGCTGGCTTGCTTATACAAAATATCTTTCAATTCTCTTAAAGAGATTCCGAGGGGTTTTCTTCCTCTATTTCGTCTTTTCAGATTTCCTGCATTTAAATTTTACTTACCCTTTTTCGGCGCCCATCGAATTGCATGAAGTTGATGATTCTTCGCCGAAGTGGAGTGGAAGTAGGGGTATTTCCAGTTGATTATCTATGTACCTTTACATATCTTTCTATAGCCGCAGCTCATGCACTTCCTACTGTTCATTTCCCTTGGAATTTTCTCCTTTTCAATTATTGATCTTATCCTTGAGATTGTCCATAGCACATGTCTTCTCATGTAGTCGGTTATTGGTATTTCGAAGGATTTCCCATCAATCATGCATCTAATTATGATCTTCTTGACTGGTTTGTTTAGAGCTTCCTCCGCTAGCATGGCGTATGCTACTGCTTGATAAACGTGTCCTGGGCGAGGCTTCCTAGGGGATTTCATGAACTTATTCTCCACAACAATCAATCCATAATCTGTTTCATCAACTTCATCTATAGTTCCATATAAGCCAAGTTTCTCTGAAGCTACGTAGAGTTTATTCCACGATCTCTTAGCGGCTTCCTTCCTTTCACCAGCAACTGTTTTTCTACGTGGAATTCTACGCTCTTCTGTGGAATGGAATTCCTTCCCTTCTATCATACTTTCAGTTGTTCTTTCCGTGAAGCCTAGAACTCCTAGATAGTATACTATTCTTGGGCAGAAGTGGTATTGTTTGATCCATGTTACGGGTATTAAGCGTGTATACTCATCCTCTGACAACTTTCCCACTTTCAACTGGTCATGTTAGTTATACTAGCAATTCTTTCTTGGCGTATTCTTCGAATGGTTTCCCTATGATCTCTCTTAGGGCTAAGTCTGCTCTGCATATCACGAATACTTGTATGTTTCCATCTGCATCGCCGAGTATTCTTCTGAGTGCTGCTATGAGCTCCTTCCTCTGCATGCTCGTTAAATTTCCTAGGAATGTGCTCCTCTGAATTCTAGCTAAACCAAACCTCTTACATGTCTCGCCAACTTTTAATCTTATTTCATCATCGCTAATATCGTAGACTACTAGAGTTTGCAAGATTTCACCTCAAAACGAATGGCGAATATTCTGGTGATCTTTCAAGTATGAATTCTGCAACCCTCCTTGGTTGTAGGAATATGTGGCTTGAGAATGGTAGTGTTCTGCTGGAGAATGTTACTGTTTCCGATAGCCTTTCGGAGAATGCTTTCACAATTTGGAATCTTGCATCACGTTTCAGTCTCCCCTTCTCGATTATCGATTTTGGGTCTTTGAGATTTGAAATCATCCTTAAAACAACTCTATCGACCACTGGTTGTCTAAACTCCTCCATAATATCCATTACCAATGCTGGTCTCCTCGGCGAATCTGCATGTAGGAATCCAGCGTAAGGGTCTAATCCACTACTATCCACAGCCAACCAAACTTCTGACGCTAAAAGTCCATAGCAGAAGTTGAGCATGATGTTAACTGGGTCTTCTGGATGTTCAAACCTCTTCCTCCTACCTGGGAAATCCACATTTTCCGGTAGGAGCATTTTGAATCCCTGCCAATACATTTCAGCAGCTTCAGCTTCAAGTCTCATAACCTCCCTCCTAACGTCCTCAACGTCATCCCCCTCAACTCCAATTATCATGTTGGCTATGTTTGAAATTGAACTGGATAGGTCGAGCAGCTTCCTAGATAATTCTTGATCCCTCCTATTCTTCCCAGCTTCACGCAAAATAACCTTTTGATTTACAACTTTAGCCCAAGCAAACCTCTTAGCCAAATATGCACCAGCCCTTTCACCTTGAATCCTATACTGCATCTTCCTCAACTTAATTGAACCACTACTCCTAACGCTGGACAGTTTTGCTTGTGGATATCCAAGCCCTGAATATACCACTAAATCCACATTATATTTCGCCAACAATCTGAGGAGAGCTGAAGATATTGCAGCACCACGAGTCAATACAACCACTTGACTTACGTTGGATGGCGATACTTCCAAAATCTTCTCCCTCCTCTTTTCAACTACTATCATCCCTCTCCTCGCGTGGAGGAAGATTCCAGGCTCATTCACAACTAAACGCTTCAAATTCTCTCACCTTTACAAACCGTATAGTATGGACAGTAATCTGGACATTTACTTGGCTTACCTGGATCCCTCCCCACAGAAACAACTTGATATGCTTCATCCCTCAACTCCAAGAATTCACGCCTCAACTCATCACCTATAACGAAGTACCTCAACCTGAAACTTGGAACAAACCTTGGCCCCTCAATCTTAACATATATCACGAAGCCGAAATCTATTGGAATCCCCTCCTCAGCTTCAATGGCCAATGCATATCCAGTGGCAGCATATGGATGAAACTCCCTAACTTCACCAGTCTTAAGATCAGCTATAGCATTGAATGGAGTGTAAATGTCTACGCTAAGCTCCCTACTCAACCCCACAAGACTACCATCAACCTTACGCTCAACGACAGGTGGAACAGCAATACTAACTATCGAATCAACATCGGAATGCGGATACTTAGATATCACTTGATCAACCCTAGCAGCAGCCTGAACAGAGAGGAATCTGAAGAAAGCTGAAGCTTCACCCTTAAGCTGAGCTCTAACATCCTCACCAAGACTAGCCAAAAGACCCTCAGCCTCAGAAATAGCCCTATCAACAACACTACCAGTCATGGGTAAAAGGCTCTCAACAAGTTCAGAACCGCACTTAACCCCACCAGAAAACAGCAACCTCTTAACAATAGACAAAACCTCACGATTAACAACATGCAAAACAACACCCCTAGCCATCTTAACACTAGGAGGAGGCTTAACATTCAAAACACGCCTCAAATAAATATCCCTCATAGACTCACAATAGCGACCAGCCAACTCACTAACACTAAAAAGAACTGAACGTGAAGGAGGCTCAACGGGAGGAGAATCAAAACTCCAACCCCTCAACTCTTCACTAACACCCCTACCCTCAAACTCCCTACGCAAAAGCCTAAAACGCCTATCCAAATCAAGCCTATCAAGAAAGAACAAGAACCATCACTATTAATTTGAAATAGCGCTTATATCATATAAAGTTTCATTTAATATGAATTAAATGAAATTGGTTCAACAAAAATGAGATTCATTTCACTTCCATGAAACAAAAATTTTTATGTAAGCTTGTATAATATATCCTTAGTGAACAATCAATGAACGAGAAAGAAGAATGGGAAATTTTGGAAGAAATTGCGAAATTTCTTAACCAATTTGTAAGCCATGAAAAAGGACCACGTTATAGCTATATTGACAGGCTTGCAGCAGCTTATGATCCAAAAATTGTTGAAATTACTATACAAGAGGCTCTTCGTGAGGCACGTTCAGCAAATTTTTGGGTTCCAGCTATGGAAAGCATTAAAAAATTCATCGAATTATGTAATAAAGATCTTAGATATTCTATAAGGACATCGGCACTCGCCTTAGCTTATCGGAGTAAAGGAGGTGCTACTTAATGTTTATTTCAGTAGCTAGTAGGTTTGTTGCTAATATTGAAGCATTAAACGCTGTTGAAAGCGTGGGTAATGTCACAAAACATAGAAGAGCTCCAATAATAGTTTTCGATGAGAAGACTGGTTATACTATTAAGTATGTGCCTGCAATAAGTGGTGAAAGTTTAGCACATGCGTATCAGGCCAATGTCATTGAATTTGCAAAAGCAATATATAAGGATGAAAAAGTTCCGCTTTGTAAGTGGTGTGCAAGAGGAGAGTTCCTTAAAGAGATGTCTATGGATTACATGATTGACGATGCCAAAAAAATAGTTGAAAAACTAAAAAGTGCAGCTAAGGAAAAACAAGGAGAAAAGAAAAAGGAAAAGAAAGAAAGGGAAAAAGAAATAGAAGAGAAAAAACACGAATTTGAGAAAACCGTTATTAAAAACTGCTTAGTTGAAGATATCGGGGGCTTCTTATCAGCGGAAGAATTTCCTGTAAAGAGAACTTCAGCATTTCAAACAAGTTACATAATCCCAACTCTGGATACTCTTAAGGCAACGATAATCGATACTCAATTTCATACTAGACATGCACCTATTATTGCCGCTAAAATAGAAGAGGAGGAACAAAAGGGAAGTGCGGAGAAGGAAGAAGTAAAAGCTCAAATGATATATTATGTTGAAGTTGCATCTGCAATTTATGGACTCTACATGAATATTGATCTCGACGCTATTGGAAAAACAAGACTTGTACGTATTGAAGACGCTGTAGAACCTGAGGAAAGGAGAAGAAGAATATTAGCAGCACTCGGCGGCTTAGCACTAACAATTAATGGTCAATTTGGAGCTAAAAGAAGTAGATTTCATCCGATTACTGAAATTAAAAGCGTTTTACTTTCGGCATCTAGGTATCAACCATTCTCTGTGACACCACCTCACACTACAGCTTATATCAAGCTAACTGCTGAACGCAGTAAATCGTTCAGTGATTTGCTTCAAAAAATTGGAATACCATGTGATATTAAATTGTTTGCTTATAATAAGGAAAGTGATGAAAAAGTAAATGGAGTTCAATATTTTGATAATGTTGAAAGCCTTTTTGATGCAGTTATTAGTTATGTGATGAGTGTTCTAAAATGAGCACTTTAAATCCTCTATTTTTTCTAAAGGTTTCTTGTATATTGCATTGGGGTTGGAGGCTTAGTATGGTTCCTTTTAGTAAGTCAAGGCCACCTCTTTTAGTTCCACCTCCCACGACGCTTATAGGAGCTTTAGCGTATCCATTAAATCGTGCTCTTAAGCTTCCTGAGGCTTTTCATGAATATAGTGGTGCAGAATGTTTAAGGGAAACGTTAAGGTATGTAGGTTTACGAATGGATTCTCCATTAATTAGCTTTTTCGACCTATCTAAAATTCACTTTTTCTATCGTAAAGAAGTGCGTAACGATGCTGTAGCTCTTGGGAAGACTTATACTCTTTCTCTGAAAAAGCCAGAATGCGAATTTCCAGCAATTACCATTTGTTACGTCATAGATGAAACTAAAGCCTATTCCAAATTTGGTGATGAAGCAAAAAACAAATTAATTGAAGCTGCTTTCAGCATTACGCGCATAGGTTCACGCGAGTCTTTAGCTACAACCTTAAATGTATCTTATGGCGAAGCAAAAATCTCACCTCAACGTAGTGGCAAAACTTCTTTCTCGTTTTTAAGAAAGGCAATATCTGACGTTAAAGGCAGCTTTATCATATGTGAAGTCATTGATTGGGAAATATCTGCAATAGGAGACTACTCACGTGCAGAACGTGAGCTAATGATAGTCCCTTATGATACTACAGAATATTCGCCAAAACCAGTAGAAGTTGAACTTTCGAATGATTATGTTTTTATAGATGCTGGAGGCGATTTGGTCATAGCGAGGCGATGATCATGTCATGCGAATTCACATTAATCATTAAACTTCCACCTGAGGAAACTCTTTTAAGAGATCTCACGATCACTTCACTCGCATACGTAAAAGAATACGGTGATGTTGAAGGTGTTCAAGTTGAGTTTCTTTTAGATAAGATTAAAATAAATGCTCAATCACGGGAAGCAGTTTTAGACATATTTAGAGCCCTATATCAAGATGCAGCTAACATTGCCAATAATAAAGTTAAGAAAATACGTTTGGGAATACTGCAAAATGATCAAGGAATATTGTCAGGATTGCTTGGAAGGGAAGAGGTGGAGGGGTTTACCTACTTAGATGTCGTTAGAGATTTCCTTAATGCCTATGCTTTAAGTGATATCGACCTTTCATCATTAGGTCAGGTGGAAATGGATGCTGAAGGTATTAGGCTAGGTAAAGGAAATTTTGCAGCAGTAAATTGGTTAACTAGTGAAAGATATGAATGTGGACTGGAATTTTGGAGACTTAATTATAGACGCAGACTTCAAATTCGTCTCGATGAAGCATGGTATGCACTGGTCTTAGCAGGTTTCGCCCTTTCAGTATCTTCATTTATAGGGAATGATTTGTTAATTGTATATCTTCCTGAAGATTTTGTATACTCAGTTAAGTCTTCGAGCAAAATATTTGAGGCTCTTAAAGCTTTGGGGAAGTTACGAGGTTATCATAGAAAACTGAGTGAAATAATATATGAAGAATGGTGTCCCGCAGAACCTTTTTCTGCTTTCACACTACTTATTTCATTAAACCTTGTTATGAGAGCTGAAGATGTCTCTGCACTTTATTTACTTAATTACTCACTACCTTTAGCGCTTTGTAGACTTAGAAGGACAGGTAATGTATTTACTATGATCGAAAAACGACGGACAGAATTGTTTGATACTCTAAAATTCGCAACTAAGTTAATAATGATGAAAAATGGGAGAGAACTAGTTGAAGAACTAGCGAACATTGCTAAACGCACACTACATTTAGGTGGAGATATAGCTAAAAAAAGAAAGGACGAAGCAGATTTTACAGTTTACAATCGTTTTTGTACACTTTTACTTCAAGCAATCCAAGGTGCTTATTCCCCATATGAAATTGTATATTATGGAACTAGATATCATATAATAAGAGACAAAGATCTAGCAGAAGGGATAATCCATGCTCTCACTTAAAGATACTTATTCACAAATGAAGAAGAAAGGTTTCTTTGGTAAAAAAGTAAGGGAGAGGAAGTGTTTAGATGAAGCGCTCGAAATAATAGAAGGACAAATATTAGAAGTTAAGCCAACTTTAACGTTCATTCAATTACCTCCTGGTTATGGGAAGACTGCGATACCTTATGCATTATCATTATGGGCTCTTTCTTTGAATGACACTTACTTAGAACGTTCAATTCATGTTTTACCACTTAGATCCATCGTCGAAGATTCTTGGAAAAGATTTAAAGACGGTTTAGAGGGTATAGGCCTGAACGCAGATTATGCTGAAAAAATAGCAGGTGCTCAATGTATGTTTATTCATGGTTCACCTTTTCTTCAAAAAAATCTTGCAATTACTACACTTGATACTTTTGCCTTGCTAGCAACAAAGTTGCCACCAACTGAGTTAAGGAAAATTGCTCACGAAGATTCATTAGGTCATTTTGAGATCCCCAGGGGAGCTTTATTGTCTTCTGCCATCGTTTTTGACGAAGCACATTTATTCCTAGAAGAGGGAAGTAAAAGAAGTTATGAAAGAGCTTTAACAACACTCCTTGCACTTATTAGAGCTCTTCTTAAACTCCGTATACCAATCGTTTTAATGACGGCTACTTTTCCTCATAATTGGAGGCAAGAACTCGGGGAATGGTTTAAATGTCGTGAACCAAAGCTTATTGTAAGAACGTTAACTTATGATGATGAAAATTTCAAAGATAAAGAATTCGATGATGAAATAAAATCTACTACGATGCGTACCAAACTTCTATACGATGATACAAATTACATAAAAGAAATAATGGAAGCATCAAAAAGTTATGAACGCATTCTTGTGACGACTAACACTATAAGAAGAGCTAAAGAGCTTTATGAGAAATTAAGGGAATATCATCCCATTTTACTTCATTCAAAATTCACTCAAAATGATAGAAAGAACAAACTTGACATGATAAGTGATGGAAAAAATAAATGGATTTGTATATCAACCCAAGTAATCGAAGCAGGCGTCGATATCTCTGCTCAAATACTCTTTACGGACATAGCACCTCCTTGTTCACTTGTACAAAGGGCTGGTCGTTGCTGTAGGCCTTCTCATGAAAGTGAAAGTGGTGAAGGTATTATGGTTATATGCACTAGCAAGAATGCTATTTCATCTGCATGCGAAATATATGAAAATAATGTTATTGAGAGAACTAAGGAAATTTTGGAGAAAATCAATAGTGATTTCAATTGGCACTTTTATCCTGAATACATGTCAATGCTTGAAAAAGTATACAGTGGATACAAATTCGACTTAACTCAAAGAATAAATTACTCTCAATATCAATCGATACTCTCCATTTTTCTACATCCATATTATGATTCCCGCGATTCATTCAACCTCCTTTTAAATATAGGAAGTTTAACTCGTGATAAACCCTTAATAACTGGAATTGTATGTAAAGATGAAGACCTCCATAAAGTCATAGAAGATTTTTCAAAATATGAAGGAAGTATTATGCCTTTAGAATTCAATGACGTTTATAAAATTGCAAGTCATTATAGAGTTAAACTGCTAACAGCAAAAAGTGAAGAAGATTTTAATATGCAAGTATTATCTAATGAAAAAATATTTTATGAAAGATTGCTTTACGGCGACATAATAGCTATTCAAATACCACCTGAAATTTACGATAAAGAGTGTGGGCTAAAAATATGAAGCCTACTTTATCGCTTGACAACTTAAAATGTTCACCTTTATTAGCTGCTCCAAATGAACCATTAGAAAAACACATAACAGATTCGATTAATGAATTCATAAATCGCTTTTCTCCAAAGAAAGAATACACGCTCATAAAGCTTCTTCGATCATATGATGTCAATATTGATTTAATCGATGCGAAACGGGTCTTCTTATATTCAATCATATTCCACGATATAGGTAAAGCCTATGATTGGTTCCAAAATAGGATAATCGAAGCTATCAATGAACAAAAACGTGATTTTTCGGTCCCTCGACATGAACTTTTTTCAGCATATGCTACTTTGCACCTATTAAATGAAAATGCTTTTACTAACGCTTTCCAATTTTTACGTAATTGCATTTTACTTACAATAATTTGGTCTCATTCATCATCAAGGGGGATGGTACTTAAAAGGATAGCAGAAACCATTCCTCGGTATGTTAACGTGGAATATGTCAAGTTAAGCGAAGAAAGGATATTAGAACTTATGTCTATGATTGAATCGATTCTTACGAAATATAAATGTAGAGATGGTATCGATCTTTTAAAACTTCCAGCAAAAATTTCAATTAATGAAGTTAAAGAAATGCTTAATACACTTCATGATATGCTTTATAGCAAATCTATCGGTAGCAATTACTCTTTATATTATGCTACAATACCTGTCTTGAGCACTCTTCAATTGATAGATTCATTAGTTGCTTATAAGAATAGAGGTGGTTGTCCACAAATTTATATAACTGATCTCCCGAATCATTTAATAATTAGTAAAGTAAGGGAGAAATTATGGTTAATAGAGTGATAATACTGACCCTTGGTTTTGATGAAAAATTTGCGATCAGAGCACTTATGCGTACAGCTCCATTAAAGGATGATGAAGTAATGATAATAATCCCCACACAAAAGGATGAAAGAGCTGAAAAAGCCTTAACTTCATTAAAAAAGTTTTGCGAAATTATTGAAAATATTATGCTCGAAGTCGTAGAAGTGCCAGTCAATGAGCCAGAACTGGCGATAGCAACTATTTACAAAGTTCTTTCTCATAAGTTGAGAAGTGAGAAACGTCTTCATTTAAATTTGAGTGGTGGAATGAGAGCACTTATACTTGAAACTCTAGCAGCAACATTGGCAGCAGCCAGCCACATACCCAACATTAAGATTGAAGTTGAATTAGAGAATTTAAGTGGAGTAGCTGAATTTAAGTTGGATCACTTTAGGCTCTCACCACCAGGGTCGTTAGATCTCGATATTCTAACATCTATTAAAAAATTAGAAGACGCACACATATACGCTACCCTTGACATGATTACCTCAGAAACAAAGATGCCGCGTAGTACAGTTTATCGTAGGCTTTTAACTCTTACAAAGAAGGGGTACGTGAAAATTGAAAAACAAGGTAGAAAAATATTGTATTCATTGACTGATTTAGGAAGAATATGGGCATAACTCATTAATATTTTTTGAAGATGATGACAATGTCCTCGATATCCTCCTTTACGCTTAGGATTGCTGTTGATGATCCTGTTGTTTTTCAGAGTTTTTCTGGTTTTGCTTCTTGTGGTCTCTTTTATAGTTTGGTTAAGTTGGTTGATGAGGGTTTTGCTGGGGAGTTGCATTCCTCTAGGAGGTTGGCTCCTTGGTCTGCAACACCATTCCTCCTTGAGTATCCTTCTAGTAGGATCGTTTATCGTTCTATTCCAGCTCGCTCCATTGTTAATGTCTCGTTTTCCATTATGGATGAGAAGTTGTCCACGATTTTTAAGGAGGCTCTCTTCAAGTCTAATTTGGAGGTTGATTTGGTTAATGTTAAGGCTAAGGTTATTGGTGTAGCAATTAATACTTGTAAGTTTTCTGATTTGGCTTCTAATGTTGAGCCTCTCCCAAGCAGGTTTGCCATAAGATTCTTGACTCCAACGGTTTTTAGGCGTTCCATATTCGATTGCTGTCAATACTGTCCATATTATGTTGAGTATACTGTTAGGGTTAGGGGTGGTGAGAAGGTTGAGAAGCCATGTAAATATGCTGTTCAATGTAGTGGTATGCTAGTTCCATTGCCATTACCATCATTAATGTTTAGGAATATTGCCAGAATATGGTCTAAATTCTCAGATGTACGCTTGGACGTTGAGGGAGCTGTTAGGTGGGCTGAAAACGCAATAATGATTGCAGGATTCCCAAAACCAGGCATAAGAACCATACGCCTATACGAACATCCAACAACAAATAAGTGGATAGTTGGATTCATGGGTACAGTGAGATTCGTAGTGAGAGAAGAACTATACAATGAAAAACATGCAAGAACAGCAGCAACACTACTAAAAATGGCAGAAATAACAAACATGGGAGTAAGGAGAACTGCAGGATTAGGAATGATAAAATACATAACACCAAAGGGAAATATGGAAAAGGAAGAAGAATGAAACATCAACCACTTGAAATTCAATGGAAATAAAGGTATTTCCACTCCACTTCGGCGAAGAATCATCAACTCTATGCAATTCGATGGGCGCCGAAGAAGGGTAAGTAAAATTTAAATGCAGGAAATCTGAAAAGACGAAATAGAGGAAGAAAACCCTCGGAATCTCTTTAAGAGAATTGAAAGATTCATTTACGGCTTCATTGAAGGCTTATATGGGCTAGAATCTCTTTAAGAGAATTGAAAGAGCAAAAAAATATAAAGTTATTGTATCCCCCGCTAAGGGTTCAGAATCTCTTTAAGAGAATTGAAAGATTCTCCACTTGACTTGGCTCGACATGTTCAGGAAGCTGTGAATCTCTTTAAGAGAATTGAAAGGAAATAGTTAATGGAGTTGAATTGAAGGTCATTGTGAAGAGTGGGAATCTCTTTAAGAGAATTGAAAGTATATGGTGAGTCATTTCGCTAAGTGGCTTTGAATTTTATGAATCTCTTTAAGAGAATTGAAAGAGAAACCTCAACCGCAACTCTTAACCGTAACCGAAACAAAAGAATCTCTTTAAGAGAATTGAAAGCCTAGTTTTTTCAGATATCTGTGGACCTATGCTTATTGTTTTCTGAATCTCTTTAAGAGAATTGAAAGTTAGAGGTCTAAGTGGAAGCTTCTCCTCCCTCTCTTTTTGGAGGGAATCTCTTTAAGAGAATTGAAAGTACGGAATGCTTCTCCAATTTTTGCTTCAAGCTTCTCTATGGAATCTCTTTAAGAGAATTGAAAGCAAGCTCCTCACGTGAAACATGCCTCAACCCTCTAGCCTCAAGGAATCTCTTTAAGAGAATTGAAAGTTATTAGGCTTCCACTATCTCCGCCAGCACTGAAGCCTTGAATCTCTTTAAGAGAATTGAAAGGCAATTAGGAAGCTTGAGCGAAGACAAAGATATACGGAATCTCTTTAAGAGAATTGAAAGATATTAATAGTCCATTGTTCACTGCATCGTATATGTCTGGAATCTCTTTAAGAGAATTGAAAGAAAAGTGATGATACAACAAAATATGCTAATGCCTTATGGTAAAGAATCTCTTTAAGAGAATTGAAAGAGCAGTCTCTCAATCATCCTCGCTATAACTATCACTGAGAATCTCTTTAAGAGAATTGAAAGTTTTTGGTTCTGTTATTTGTATTTCCATTTTTTGTTTCACCATGAATCTCTTTAAGAGAATTGAAAGTAGGACACTGATTTTTGCATTAACATTAATTCCCAATTCCTTAGGAATCTCTTTAAGAGAATTGAAAGATATCCCAACCCACCTCCCAACTACACCTTGGTACAAGGGAGAATCTCTTTAAGAGAATTGAAAGACACAATCTCGCTAATTCCATCCAAGCCAAATGAAAGAGAGGGAATCTCTTTAAGAGAATTGAAAGAGTGAAGTAGCGATGCGTTGAGTTGACGTTTCGAAGATGAGAATCTCTTTAAGAGAATTGAAAGGTTAAACCGTGAATTGGATCCCACTCGCCACCTACATTCCAAGAATCTCTTTAAGAGAATTGAAAGAATTGTAATAGACAACCGATACCTTGCAAGCCGCGTAGAATCTCTTTAAGAGAATTGAAAGGAATACGTTGTTCTACTGTGACCCACCATACCTAAGGAATCTCTTTAAGAGAATTGAAAGTATTGTTAATCGCTGGAATCGTATTGCAAATCTACTTTATGGAATCTCTTTAAGAGAATTGAAAGTTTACACCCCCGTTTAGTTAATTCTTCCTCCATGACACGGGAATCTCTTTAAGAGAATTGAAAGTGCATAAGTGGTTAAACCTTCACGTCTCTTTCTTGGCAAATGAATCTCTTTAAGAGAATTGAAAGAAAAGATAAAGTTTATTTGAGCTGTGCATTATCAATCACTTCAGAATCTCTTTAAGAGAATTGAAAGGCAAGTGATAGGAAAGATAAGTATCTAACAAAGAGAGATGGTATGGAATCTCTTTAAGAGAATTGAAAGTATATTTAAAGCTTTTGGTTATTGAGGTGTGTAGATCGATGAATCTCAATAAGAGAATTGAAAGCATAGCCATCGAAGGCACCTCCACCACCAATAGAACCGCATCCTCTAAGGCTTAGGTTTGACTTAGACGTCGTTAAGAGCTTGGGCTCTAGCCTCACAAAGGATGATATACTGAAGGCATATGAAGCAATAGTATAGGATATGATAATTACTAGAGGGTTGCGGAAAAACTGAGTCATTAAAAGGACTCAACAAAACTTTATAACTGAATCTTTAAAGAAATTCCATAGCAAAATAGTATTATTTTTAAGCTTGAAAGAATTTATGAAATTTTGAATTTAAAAATTAATAGGAGAAAATTAGAGGAACCTTTAGCGTAGTATCAGATAGAGGAGCTGAAAATCTAAGGATCGTAAAACACGATCAAAGGCATGATCGCATACTACCAGTTTAGAGGCTCTGAACTGAATCGTGTTCCCAACGAACTCATTATAGGTGGACCTGAATTCAGTTTCCATGGAAAAACATTGTTAAAAAAAATGAGGGGATTTAGGTTTTGCTTCGCTAAGCTATCTTTTGTAAAATTGTTATAAAATAAAAAAGTTTATGGTTAGAAAGGATTCTTACTATTTGTTCAGATTCTTGTTAATGAAGTTTAGAATGCATGGTCTATAAAAGAGGGGTCTTTGTAAGGGGGATACTTACAGTACGCTTTATCCTAAAGAAACATAAGGCTGACAAAACATAGTTACTGTTATCATCTCATAGAGAATTTATGAGGGTTCTGAAGCTATGCTTTTTAGATTTCTTAAAAGCTGTTTAAGTCTAGTATTGTCGAAAATTTCTATTTTTAAACCGCCAGTCTTCTTTGCTTTTTCTACGCAGTCTTTTGCATCTTCTGTGAGTGAAGATGTTGTTATGAATATTCCTTCATCAGCTCGTTTCACATTCATGGCGCCTATAAATTCTCGTATCACACGAGAGCCAACAGAATTCTTCCATCTTTTGCACTGGACAATTACTTTGCTTTCTCCTTTTGTACATATTAAGTCTGCACCTTCATCACGTGGTCCATCGATGATTTTTACATTTTCATATCCTAATATCATGAGCAACCGTTTCATTATCTCCACGAATTCATAGGGATCCACTTCACTTAACTCCTTTCCGCTAAGTTTACTTAGGAGTTTACTTAGGAATTCTTCAGATACCTTTGGTTTTATTCGTACTTCGATTGTTGGTGGTTTTCCTTTACCTTCACGTTCCTCATATTTATTGTCGACTGGAATGCTTACTTTCACTTTGTATTGACAATGAGCATTAAAGTCAAACTCAGATTCGCTCTTTATTATAATTCGCCCTTCGTTATCCTCCAACTGAATAAAAGGTACGTCAAATTCTTCAGCATTTTCGTCGCCTAGAATCACTTTAACCTGCAAAACTTTACATCCTTTAATAGGTTCATAATGAATCCTATCTCCAACTATTACTCTATTTACAATAACGTGAAGATGCTCATACTTTTCGCGCTTAAGCTCTATATCTCGCTCAATTAAATCTCTATTTAGATCGAGCGGTAATACTTCAGGTTCGAAATCCTTAGCTTCAACTGATATTTCGTATTTCCCAAATGGAAGCTTAAAGTTTACAATACCATTTTCATCAGTTAAGGCGCATGTTTCTACGTTTCTCTTAGTAATTTCCATACCTTTTTTGACAATGGAGAAACATCTTTTTACACTTACAGAACAGTTTGCTAATGGGTTCTTTTCGAATGTGCCATCAGGTTTCAGCTTATTTTCGAGAACTCTTAATTTAATAATTCCTCTCTTTCTTTTAAGTGCAATACGATCATTTAATAGCGTTAAAGGTGCCATTACTTCCTCATAACCATCTTTAGAAATTACTACTTTAATGGAGGGAATATGCTTTTTCTCCCTAGGTTTTAATCCAATGTGGGCTACACCTTCCTCGTCTGTAATAAACTTGTTTAAAAGTTTGTCTTGCAACCATAACTCTACTTTAGCACCAGATAAAGGGCGGAATTCTTCATCCTCATCCACGATAGTGACTAGATATTTTACCTCTTCAGTTTCATCCTTTATTATTGCTTCAATTGATCTTTTGAGAGGTTCAATACAATCTGCTGTCTTCCTTAATATTTCGACAAAAATTTGATCGATCATTTCAGCATAATTTTCATATTTTTCCCTAAAATATTCCCAATAATTCCTAAATTCACATTTCAGATACTTTTCTAAAATTCCATAATCCTTGAAATCGGCGTACTTCTTTTCATCAGAGAATATCATTCGCCTTAACTCATCTTGGAATTCGGGAGGAAGTGACCAATACCTAGGGTTATTTAGAATTGGATTAACGATTTTGCGTAAAAAGTCAAAAGGACCTGACACATTTCATCCAATTACAATAATGTCAAAAATGAATATTAAAATGTAATGTAGGGATCTTTTATGCACCCCCAATTTTTATTTTTCTTTAATGTGAATGTGTAAGAGATGTTTTTGCGTCTTTTGGCAATGTTTTGGATTTTAATTTGTTGTTGAAGGATTTAGCCTTATGCATGTGAAATTGAGTTTATGGTTGTGAGGTGATTATGTTCATTATTGTAGAGTTCCGATGTGGAAATTGGGGACCTTGGGGTCACGTTTATCTTGAATGGAAGAATTTCATTGTAGCATTAATATTGGTGGGTTTGGGGGTTGTGGAGGTTGAATTGGAAAATTTGGAAGGATATTTGAGCTTCACCATAGACGTCCTAAGGATAAGAGCTCCATTAAAAGAGGAGTATAAGAGCATTTTAAATGTAATTATAGAAGCTGGAGAAATTAATTTAAGTCAACTATCAAGGAGGGTGGCGATGGCAAAAAGCACAATACACAAAATCGTTAAGAAGATGATTGAAGAGGGATTAGTGGAATATGAGAAAGTGGGGAAGGAATATCGATTAAAAGCAAGAACAATAGCAAAACTATTCACAAAAATATAAACTTCTTAAAATTTAGTTTACTGTGTAGTTAACTATAAATTGTCGATATACTTTTAGACAAAAGTCGAATTTTCCACGAATAGTTTCACCATCAAC
>Ga0326760_1000592_pt1 | contig 18246 bp, 13 predicted proteins | sample GCREP_S_FD_207668 | JGI IMG/M metagenome (GOLD analysis project Ga0326760, IMG submission 207668) | Hot spring sediment microbial communities from Geyser Creek Basin, Yellowstone National Park, WY, United States - GCR.EP_S | ecosystem: Environmental > Aquatic > Thermal springs > Near-boiling... | reverse complement strand
CCCTGTAGCCGTGCCTCTCGAGGAGCCTGTGCTCGCCCGTGACGTCCAATACGAGCACGTTCCAGCCCTCGAGCTTGCTAAGGAGGTAGTCTAGGAAGCTGCTCTTCCCAGTGCCAGGAGCCCCGATAATCGTGAGGCTGTTGTCTGAGCCTTCCCGAAGCCTCAGGCTGTAGCCGTGGAAAACAGGGATCTTCACGGCCCCGCCAGAGTCGCCAGTATAGCCGCCAGAAACCATGCTACGGGTAGCAATATCCACGTCCAGCGGCGTAAACACGTACAGGGGGTCCAGCCACGAAAGCCTGGCAAGCAGGGGCGCCTTCAGCCTTGAAAACTTCCCGGCCAGCCTCCTGCTACCCTTCCCGAAGAGCACGGCGTAGCCCCTATACACAGAGCCATACAGCAGGGCGCTCGAAACATACGGCTCAAATGCGCTCGGCAACCCGTACCTATACGCCCTCTGAAGCCCCTCATAGAACTTAGCAGCCTCACGCCTATACAGCACGAGGCCCACGTGGCCCCTAAGCGGCACAGCAACAGGCACACGAATCCTCAAAAAACGAGCCTCGGGAAACAAGGGCTCAACACGCCAAACCCTCCACCCAGCACCAACAGCAACCTCCTCAAAGACACCCGCATCCCTCTCCCCCACCCCTATCAGCAAGCCCCTACCAAAATTAGCCACACCAAGCCTCCTAACACCAGAAGCAAAAACAGGCCCAAGCCACATCTCGCCAGCAACAGCATCAACACCAAACCACACCGCCATACCAAAAACACATACAACAAAAATATAACAAGAAAAACCCGCAAATTCAAACAAAGTCACCTTAAAACATAGAAAAGACGCGATACGAATATATAGGTATGAGTGGGATGAAACCTGTGGGAAGAAAATCGAGCTACGCGAAGGGAATTAGGGCTGAAAGAATTGTAAAGAAAAGACTTGAGAAAAAGGGCTGGTTGGTCAAGCAAAGCAAGGGAAGTAGGGGCCCCTACGATCTCTATGCCTTGAAAGGCGGGAGAAAGCTACTGATACAGGTCAAAAGCGGGACGTCAAGTCTAAGGAGGAGGGAAAAACGCAGGCTTCGGGAACTTGCTAAGAAAAAAGGAGCAAAAGCACTCTACATGAAAGTAGATAATAGAGGAAAAATAAGCTCAAAGTTTGTTTGATCCTTAGCGCGCGCCCCTGTGTTCAACTTATTTTTGCTTTGCACTTCTAGCAATAATTCGCAGAGGCACGAAAGGGTTTTAGAATCATGCTCATAAACTATCCTTTTGAAAAGCGTTGTAAAAAGCAACAATATACTTTCCTATCGATGCCTTTCAAGTCTTCTTTTCAAAGCCATCAATTCAAGGCCGACAAACAAAATTGCAAGAAGCCTTTCAAGAACCTCGATTACAGTTATTAAGGATGGTGGGGGATAGTCTACTGGAAGAATTTGAGCAAACAATCCAATACTTTTTACAAGATAACTACTATAACTGTTGATGAAAGATTGAAATGAAGTTTGTCCTTCTAGAAACATTGAGAGTATAGGCGTTGCAAGTATCGTTAAAAGAGACCAGGCAATCGGCCTTGCGATGCTCTCTCCATACTCTGAAAAAGCCTTGTAAAGAGCAAAAGGCGATATAAGGTCAGTGTATACTTTTAAATAGAGCTTCTTGAGATTAAATGAGAGCCGTTCCCTGAAACCTTCTTTTTTAGACTTTTCATGCTCTCTTAAAAACTCATAGTACTTTCTCGTTCTTCTAGCTTCCATTTCTCCAATAAAGAACTTTCCAGCCTCTGAGAACCTGTGGTTTCTCTCAAGGTTTCCCCTAAGCCTTCCATATGTCTCAATAACATCATCAAACGTATACTCGATTCGAGATTTAGGATCCTTTAAAAGCTCATGCACCTTTAAAATCTTCTCGTCGAATTTCGCATTCCTAAGGCTTACCCTCTCGATACCAGTACTCAAGAAAAGAAACCTCATGATTTCTGTTCCCCTAAAAGACACCAGACGAGGTTCTTTAAACTTGCACGACTCAAAAACAATAAAAGAATCATTAGTTGTTTTTAGGTCTTCAAATGTTGTGACTCCTTCGAAATCAGCATTCTTAAAGTTCACATAAGAAGAGAACTTAGCCCCACTAAAGATCGCACCAAAGAATTTAGCTTCAATAAAGTCTGCCCAAGAAGAAAACGTAGCTTCACTAAAGTTTGCAATAGAAGAGAATTTAGTCTTACCGAAGTTTGCCCAAGAAGAAAACGTAGCTTCAATAAAGTCTGCCGAAGAAGAAAATGTAGCCCCACTAAAGATCGCACCAGAGAATTTAGCATTACCGAAGCGTGCTTCTTCATAAAAAATTGTTTTAGTAAAATAAACAGGGGCTTCAAACGTTTTCCGGAAAAGATAAACTTCTGGCAAGTTATAGCCAATACAGATTAAAGGCTTTTTATTGTTTATAGCATCTTCAACTTTTTCCATGAACTTTTTTCTAACTTCTTCTTTGTGTTCTTTCCAATACTCTGGATGATGAAAAACACAGTATCCGTCTTTTACCGCATCTTCTTCGCATTCATAAAATTTAGGTTCATCGGAAGTAATATCATAATATACTTGTTTATACTTGCACTTTTCAGGCATTCTTCTATCTTTCTCACTGGCTCATAATTTAAGTTTTTGCAAATAGCGCGCGCGCATTAAAACTTTTTTCCTAGTCGCATCGAAAAGATCTCGCTGTAGCTTAAACAACAATTGAACTTTAAATACTCCAAAAGAGAAAAATCGCCTTCTAGCACAAAGGAAGTTGTCTGGAGATTATCTCTAATGTTCCCTTTGCTAATTTTGTTATTAGCGAAGGCTCTTGATTATCTCTCTGAGCTTACGTTATGGGCTTGCCTATGAATTTCTACACCTTAGTCCTGAAAAGGTGGATTGAGCAATTTTTAAAGCGTTTTCTTATTATTGGGAAAGGTAACATATATTTGACGTCATTGAAATATTAGACACGATGGGAGTTTCTCTAGGAGGTATAAATGTTGGGCATCCTGGGACAAACTACGAGAAACTAATGAGTAAAACCTTTTCAATTGCTACAGAGTGGCTGGGAAAGCATGCGACGAAGAGTGATGTTGTTGTTCTGGCTCCATGTGGCTCCTCGAGGGCTGAGTTTCTCAGACACCTATTACTAAACAAGCAATACTTTTCCAAAGCCTATGTCTACAGGGGCTTCAAGGAGAAACTCGAGTATTCAGGTAGGGAAGTCGAGGAATATGAAAGCATAGATGAGTTAGTTGACAATCTGAGTAACAATGCTGGGAAGCCCTTAGCAGTTGTCCCTGAGAGCTCTTTTGACGCAGTCCTACTGAAACACAGGCTGAAGCAGGTGTTGCCGAATGTCAGAGTGGAGCTCCTCTATCTACCCGCCCTGTACAGCAGGGCTGCCAAGGAGCTCAACTGGCCCAGCAAAGATGTGAAGAAGCTTGCCACAGTAGAGCACACTTGGCTCGGAAAAGCCTACAAGCACAGGGCTAAAGGCTACTCCTCGACCCTCCTCAGAGACTGGAGCCCCAAGGAGCTAAAAGAGCTAAAAAAGGCTAAAGAAGCCATTCTAGCGCTGAGCCCAGGCAAGATTGGGCTGAAAGATTACTTGGCCGAGACTATGGACAAGATGATGATTGCTTCCGTAACAGCACCTCTTGGAGCACCGGTAGCACTAGCCGTGGATCAACTACTTGGGCCACTCGCAAGCTTAAACCTCCGCGAAGCCGCTCAAAAACTCCTTGAAAAAGTTAGCGAGGTTCCAGCTGAGGGCGCCGAGGAGTTTGCCTCAAGGCTTTTAGAAGGATGGACAAGGCCAAAGGCAAGGAATATTGTTGCCGAGGGCCTAGCAAGACTTGTTATATCGGCCAGGAAGGCAACATCCTACTTACACAGAGAAGAGCTAGAGACGGTAGTAGACCAGGTGGCGCTGGAATGGGGCATGGATGACGCCACGTTCAAGGTCTTCGTAAAGAACCTTGCGAAGCTTGCAAGCGGAGAGGTAGTGACGAGGGAAGAACTGAGAAAGGAGCTAGAGAAGCTAGGGAGCAAAGAATTTGAAGAACGGTTGAAGCAACTAATTGAGAAGCGCCTAAGCGAGATTGAAGAAGAGCTGAACAGGCTGAGAGGGAAGGTTGAGGCCCTTGAAATCGGTGTAAAGCTGTTTTATGCACACGAGCTTGAGGTGGGCTTGCTCTACTCCAACTTCAAAGTGGAGAGCGGTAGGCCCGTAATCGTGAGCCAAGAGGAGATGGGGAGGGTTAAAGCGGAGCTTGTGACTGCGGGCTCCTTCGAAAAAACTAGTTCAAAAAGACATGGGGAAGCTGAAAGAGGATTTTGTAGTCCTAGAGGGGCCGAAGGGCATTGGCAAGTCTATGCTTGTAGCCTACACAGCCTGGCTAGCGCTATTGAGGGGACATGCCGATGCAATCCTCAACGTAGACAAGCTCGACGAGGGCGAGACTTCGAGGCTCGAGAACCTGGTGAAGGATACTGGGAAGAGGTTCCTCGTTCTCTACGACCCCTCACCACTCCACGCCTACTACAAGCCAGGTGCTTTCGCGGGAGAAATGCGGGAGGCTACAAATACAGAGGCTGTCAAGAATACTCTGCAGGAGCTCCTTGAGCTAGCTAGGAGTGAGACTCGTGTGCCTGTACTCGCTGTGCTTCCCAGCGACCTCTACAACCAGCTCTCCGCGGGGCTGAGCCTCCAGCATAGGGAGTCACTTGAGACCCATACTTTGCACATAGACCTTAGGGATCATAGCTTCCTAGAAGAGATTATTAAGGCATATTCGGGTTGTGATAGAGACTTCAAGGAGCTAGCAAAGACCATCGCAAGGTTCGAGGGGGGCTACACACTAATAGCGAAGTATGCAGGCCTAACGCTACGCAACAAGGGATGCAGGATCGGAGAAGTGTGGAAATTAGTTGAAGAGGCTAAGGGAAAGCCGAAGCTTTTCCTCGCTTATTATCTATGGAGCATACTCCTCAAAGGCAACGAGAACCTGGCGAGAAGGGTTGCTGTGCCTTTATTGCTACACGCGACTTTTGGTCCTATCCCCGAGGGCATAACCTACTTGACGGCGGCTTCGAGAGAACGGCCCTGGCGCTTCCTCGAGCCCAGTGAGATCGAAGAAAAAAGATTCACACTCCAGGATTTGAAGGACGAGGAGCTGGAGCCTGTAGCCAAGTGGCTCAGCATCCCCCATGAAGATTTAATAAAAGAAACCCTAAGTGAGCTCTGCAACTTCAAAGACGAGGAGGCAAAAAAGACATACGCACAGTATATCCCAAAGCTGGCTGGCTACCAACAAGGCCCGGGTGGCGAGCAAGGTGTACTTGAATGGGCTTTAAACAAGATTGTCGGTGAGACAAGCAGAACAGGCGTTAACAATCAAAAAGAGACACTTCTACTGTTTTTTGGCGAGAGGCTTGTAGCAGTACTTAAAGCCTATGCGCCTGCTTGCTGGCGCAGACTAGCGCTAATAGCCGGCTTTGCTCTCACGTCATTTTATCCAATCTCTCTCGAAACGACGAAGCCTTGCTTGTTGACAAGTGAGGCTCTAAAGCATTGCGAGCTAGATAGCTACCTTCTTGTACGCGACACCGAAGCGTTAATCTCACCGTTAGTCGTTGAAGTCATGCTTCAAATGCCAAGCGTGTTCACACAGCCTCTAGCCTATTATCACAAAGAAGCGGCTGAGGAGATCAAGTGTCTAGAGGAAAACTGGCATAGGGAAGGCTACGCGTACTTAAATGAACTGTATTATGGACTGGGCCTAGCCCTCGCAGTTGTAGGTGCGGCTGAACTCGGCGAAAGCGTAGAGACCTGGGAGGCTGAGCTCGCACTCCACGTTGCGTCCCATGCTGTTCGCCATACCCTCGATGTGGAGTCCCCTATTGTAATTCTAAATCTTTTCAGTGGGCTTAAAGAGCTAGCGCCACACTATTACATTCTCCTAGCATCAAGAATCCCAGTGCTTTTATTGCACAATGAGAGGATCGCTCGTGAGATTGCTGAATCTCTAGATGCAATAATCAAGAAACATTGGGAAGAGCTAAAGAGAAATGGTTGGTCATTGGTGGAAGCCATACATGTGTATTACAATCTACGCACACAAGATCCGTTGTATTTTTGGGTACCGAAGAATCGACTAGATGAGCTGATATGCACTCTCCTAAATGAATTAGAGGATCAGCTTCGGGACATAGCCGAGACTTATACTCTGCGACTTGAGCTTTATTATGATATGAAGCTATGTAGTAGTGGAGACCCAGCGAGTAGAGCCGAGATACTCCTCAAAAGACTTAAAGAGATGGAGAAAGAGAAACCAAACAAACAGGCAACAGAGTGGGCAATATTGCGAGCATTTAGGCCGGAGAACTTCAATCAACTAGTGATGGAACTCAGGGAATCCCTTGCTTTCTCGCTGGCAATGTACAAGATGCAAAATGATGACTTGGAAGTTGCTAGGGAACTTTTCTTGGAGTCGGCTAAGACGGCTAGAGAACTCGAAAATTATGAGAGATACCTGGAGTCTTATAAGTGGGCCGAGCGGTGTCGCGTGCTAAGTGCTGAAAGCCTAGATGAGTTGAGGATAAGGGCAAAAACATTCGAAGATTTGCGTAGCAAGGCGAAGAAGTATATGAGACAGGAATTACAGGAATTGTCGTTTGTCACGGAGACTTTTGCATTGGAAGAGTACCTGGTCTTTTTGGCACTCGAAAACAGAATAGATGCGTTATCAAATCTGCTTAATAAGTGGAAATTTCTCCCTAGGATTTTTCCGGACGTAAATGTTGTTCTTAGACTTCTCCTCATGTTATTAGGAGTAAAATTACAGAGACTTGAACCACGAGAGGTCGCAGAGGCACTAAGGCTCGGTAGCGATACTACATTTTGGCCAGCATTAAATATCCTTATAGGTCTGCCTGGAAACGCGCTTGAAGAATGTGATAAGCTCAGAGACGAAGAAAGAGAAAATTGCCGTATGATAGTTAATGCTATAAGTGGAGATGAGTATGATACTGTTAATTTAAAAACCTGGTCTCAAAAGGAACTAAGAGAAAGATTCACCAACTTACAGGAGAGAAAACTTGTACAAGACCATGAGGAGTTAGTGGTTGCTGAGCGTTTCTACCGAGAACTTAGAGACTTCGTAGACAAACGTGATGCAAGCACCGTGGTGCAGCTCTTGGCGCCCGTAACCTCGCTTGCAAGATTCACTCTAATGCTCTGGGCACTAGTCAATGGCGACGAGGAGCTTGCGAGAGCGCATGCAAAGCTAGAGACAATATTCAGCGATAGCAAGCTTCTCCGCAGGCTTTTCCGCGAGGTGGCTGTAGCGCGGAGCGAGGAGGAACTCAAGCTCGCTCTTCTGAAGCTCTTCTACTACCACATCTAGCCCTAATACTTACACTTTTATTCAGGTTTTATTCAGACCCGCTTCTCGATTGGAGCGACCCTGCAGTGGATGCTAAGCTCCTGATATTAGCCTTTGATGATGCACATGTGCTACTGAAACCTTCTTATAAACACCGTGTAGCCGGCTACTACTATTCACGTGTTATTCTTACAAGTATTAGGAATATCTATAATCGTTGCTTTTCCTCACGGAAAACTTTGTGCACAAAGGCAGACAAGCTAGTAACCATTTGGTGAACATTATTATTTCCCACAACAGCAGAGAATTCAACAGCTACAGGGCAGAATGCAACAACGTGTAAAATGGAAAGCATAGCAACACAGCGCTCAGACAAACTCACAACAGTATACTCATTCTCATCATCATAACATTTATGAGTATAGACTAGCATTGAGTGTAAGTGCTATGTAGCGCACACTTGTCTGGTGAAATTTTTAAATTTTTTTGTCGAAACCGTAATATGGGGATAAAAATTAGCATTGTAACACCGAATACTGCCTCGATCCAGGCTCCTCCTGCAAAGTTCCATAAGAACCCTGTGTTGACTGCTTCAGAGATGCTTCGCCAATTGTCTAAGTCTGACTCAAAAATTTTAACAAGTGCTTGGGAATTATTTAAGGATTACTATATTAGCGTATGCGATAAAGATTACAGCCTAATCTGCGATCAAATTAAAACAAAAGCCGGACGATTCTCAAAGAAAATCCTGGGTAAGCCAATAGAGTATCTCACAGATGAAGACATTGAAGCCGCTGTCATTCTTTTCACAATATTGTCCAATGGTTCGCCCGAGAAAAAACAGCTGGAAAAATTTCTCGCAGCAGCCTTTAACTACTATATTGAAGAATCAAAACGCGCCGCCGATATTAGTTCCTCTCCAATACTTAGCAAATGCATAGGTCTTTCCTATGTTGTTATTGATCAGCTAGAGGAAAAAGCACTTCTATCGAAGTTGAAAGATCGATGCGAAGATAGCAACATGGCTAGATATTTCACCTTTTGCACTTATTCCTATTTTGCAGAAGCTCTAAAAATCTACATGAATCGAGACAAAAGTCAGGCCGAAAGAGAACTGAAGAGAATAGAAAACTGGATAGAAAGATACATTAAGCAACGTTCTCCTAGTGTTCATCTTTCAGCTTTAAACATGCTAACATACGGTCTTATTGCAGAGGTCGCGCAAAAATGGAGAGAAGAGGTAAAAATAAAGCTCTTTGAAAAAATTCTTATCGACCTTGATGTCTCAAAGCCTAGATTTTTGACTAAAAGTACCTGGATTATAGTTGAACTAGCACTCTTGGCAAATCATCTTCAATCTATACATTATGTTTCAGGTGACAACATTATTTTCTCCCAAAATCAATCAAAAGAGATACTCAATGTCTTAAGCTCCTTGGAATCATTTCTCGAAAGAAAATATGAGATAATCTCATCTACATCGTCTCTAGCTGTAAGTATTATCGGATTTATCATGAAGTTATATGAAACATTTACAGCACCTAGCCTCCAAAATATTGTAGCCGTTCTTCTATTTTTCATAATTTTAGTCTTAATGAGTGGGTTGACAGTTTATCTAATAGGCGATAGGAAAAAAACTAAGGAACTTCAGCAACAACTCAAAAATTTAAAAGAATTTTTCAAATCATCAGAGCGTAAAGGGAGCAATGAGAGCGAGGACAATGTCGAGTAACCATGTTTCGTCTGGTGAAAAATTATCTCGACCAGGAATTTTGTTTTATACCTTTTTAACAGATGAGAAAGCTCTAGAAAAATTGAGAGTTAATGCAATTCCATTATCCGTGCACAAGCCTGAGAAAGGTTATCCCCTAATCTTTAGAGATTTGCTCCCATCTTTGAGACTAATAGGTATCGATGCGTTTCCGCATAATAACTTGTTGTACTTTATGTTTGGCAACAACCAAGAATCAATAATAAATACTTTAAGAATCACTCTTGATAGATTCTGTACTAACAGCGAGGATGCTTTAACTTACACATGGAGGACGCCCTCTTTAGAGGAACTAATCCCATATGATAACCCAAGCCACTTTATTATTACTAGGTCTCTCCTCTATTCTTATTTTAAAAGAACATGGCAAACCAAAGGCAGGATAATACTATTAAGAAGAGCCATGGTCAGAGAAGGACTGAGAGTCTATCTTACCTGTAAAGACGTCGCTAGTTCAAGCGAGTATAATTATAGAATCTGCACTGGGCTAAGAATACTTTTTGAGGTCACACCCAAACACAGAGGCTACTTGTGGTTCGACATTATAACGCAGGCATTCGAAGAAAATGAAATTATGGGGAAAACTAAACCCCTTTCTCACAGAGAGATGAAAACGCTGGGCAAAAGGTTATCAATAAATCTTTACGAAAAGTACTTGCAAGAAGCAAGGATGAATCCAAGAGACCGCGCAGAAAAAATAAATGATTTATTGAAAAATTACCTAAATATTGGTAATGTAATCTCGATAAATGGTTATATTTATGATCCTCTTGGTAACAGGTTTGAGGAAATAACCCTTAAATTCAAAAAGTTACATGATATATCTTAGTTCAGGTGTAAGACTTAAAGCATACTTAAGCTTATTCCTAGTGTTTTCATCAACCTTAGAAATGACCGCGGCAACTCTCTGTGCGTATTTAATTACAAAGGGTAACTTTGGCCAATAAGTGTAGGCCTCCCAGTCTAACTTGTTCAACAGAAGAATCAGCCTGCCAATATATATGGATAGGCTTTGGGGATCGGAGACAGCAATGCGACTGGCATATATTTCTAGTTCAATTGGTCTAGGTGTAGCCTTGTAAAGCGGAATCTCCTTCTCACCCCAACTGCTCCTTACAAAAGCTCTCCCAGTTGTCACTAGAACTGCTTTTAGGATTCCAGTATCTTTGAAAGAACCCAAGTAATCTTTATCCAACAGATAGGTTCCCCTGTATGGACCCCAATCTTTTGTTAGAGTATTATATATTCTCTTTGGAAAACCGTAGTTTTTAACGTGAACAAGAAACCAGTCGCTTTCTCGTAGAATTTCACTTATCCCTGTCAGCTCTTCTTGAACAACAATCGGTGTTTGGAAAATAACGAACCTCCTGATAGTTGGAATCCATTTTTTGCAAGAATCGACTATTCTTTTAAGCAGTTCTTCAACAGTTTTTCTAGGTATGTATATTCCTTTAGACTTAAGAATGTCTTTGTCAAGATCGTTTAAATTATAAGTGCTTGTTGTTAAAAAACTTTTAATTTCCTTACCTAAAAACGCAATTGCAAATGCTACACCAACAACGTATTCTTTGTCCATTCTAGCGGTAGCAAGACCTATTACAGCTGTATTTTGAAGAAGGTTTTCCCCTGGTATCCAGGGGATTCCCCCTGCCTTAGCATATAGCTGGACAATGTTATTGTAAACATATGCCTTATAGGCATTGCAATCGTAAAGGTTTTCTCCCTTTTTGCATTCATCTAGCATGCTTCTGATCTTATTTATGTTAATTAAGTGTGTAGCGATTTGATTAATTAGGGAACTAGCTTTTGCTTTAGCAAAAAAATTTTCACAAGAATCCTCATTTGAGTAACCAATTACACCACCCACAATGACTTTATCGTTGTGCCTAGCCACATTCAATGCATTAAGTATCTCATCGCAAAGTTTCGAGTAAGAGTCTACTTGATACGGTTCAATATTCAACGTAAAGTTGAATCCTTTATACCATTTTGTATATTGTGTGATTTCTTTTAGAAGGTTTTCAACGATCTTGTCGTCTCTAAAAAAGAAAAATTTTAAGGTAGCCTGGTAAGGTTCATCGCTGGTATAAAATCTTTTTATAGCTGTAAATTCTCGGGGAAAAAGAAAAGAAGAATATGAAGAACCAAAATTGATTTTTGGCTCTCTTAGTTGCAACAAAAGAAAATTTCCCAGCTCATCTATAACTTTAAAGTCTCCCGTAGATACATACCTTTTCTCCCAATATTGCCCTGGCTCTTTTTTAGCGCCACCAACAAAGTCCATTAATAAAACACCTACACTAAGAAATTGCCTAATATGACTTTAATAATTATTGTCTTGACAAGAGTGCTTGCAACACTTGCTTACTCGCCATCTGAGCCGCATCAACTTTCTATAAATCTCAGCACATCGTGCCAAAACAGCTAGCCATGATCAACGAAACCTTGAAAGACGCGGAACACGTACTTAGCCCATAACTTTAAACGCCTAAGTGATGCTGTCAATACATAATAAAGGAAGCATCTAGGAAGCTTCAAGCCAAGGGTGCTCCAGAGCTAAAGCATGCGCGCTGTCCCTCAAAGATAAATATAAGTTATCCATCATGATATGTGGACTTGTCTTGGTGGGTCTTGAGAAGTGGAGTAACGAGGAGGCGGAAAGGTCAAAAGAAGTTGTTATTTCGATGTTTAAGAAAGTGGTGGGAGGAGAGAAAATATCATTGCTGGACTTTGCGCCAGAGTACAAGAGTATCCTGAGGGATAAAACATACGGTCTATGGAGACCACCAGGCGACATTAAAACTATGCTTCAGAAACCCATTGCAAATTTAGCCAGTATGCTTGACAAGAGAATGCCCGTCCCGTCAATCCTCCTTGTCCTCATAAATATACACAGAAACAAACCTGAATTTATGACCGCTTACGGTCTCGTGCCGGAAAAAGGAGGCCTCTCCTATGAGAATTTTCTCCAGGAAATAAGGGAGGGCAGAATTCTTCCGATTCTCACCGGAGATATTATTCTCTACAAGGCAGACTTTTATCAAGATATAGTAAAAGTATGTGAAGAAGGAGAAATACAACAGCCTCCTCCATTTCTATTGAGTAGAGTATTGGCTTTCATGAAGGTACTCTCGCTTTATGCATCAGCTATTCAGGAGGGAATTCCACTAGAGGAAGGATGGGAAGCTCTTGTTCTGCAAAAACATCCAGAATATGATATTGAATTTTGGATGGGAAAAGCGAAAAGCATGCTCAATGAAGAGAAGATAAGGATTCTAGCGAAGAAATACTCTATCATCATACCGGATAAGGAGTATGTGTTTTCTTATCTTGTATCTGATGCCTTCAGCCTGTCAGTATTTGGCTTTTTCAACTTAGTCAATCTATCTCTAAAGACTTTTGGGAAAAACCCCTGGCTAGGTTTTGGAGCCTTGCTTGCTTATCATGATTACTTGGTTTCTGGCTACGCAAATGGTTTAGGCGGCCTTCGGATGTATGACAGAAATGATTTAGAGTTGATGACGTTTCTTAGAATACTCAAAAAGAGGGATCTGTTGTCTAGGTTTTTGGGAGCCACTAATAAAAAGGAGAAGGGTGCTCTACCGCTCGAGGAGGAAACTATTATGGCTTCTCCTGCTGGCTTCAGCGTAGTGGGGAGTGCAGTCGAGCTCCCCATGGTTGCGAGGTTCGACGTGGATGACTTGAGAAGCTCGTTGAAGAGGGAAAGAGACAAGGAGCTGGAAAGAAACATGCTTGAAGCAATGAGGGCTTTCCAGAGCTATGACTTCGCAAAGTTCCGCGAAAAGAATGAAACCATTAATGAGATCATAGCGGAGAGGATCGCCAAGGAGACAAGAAGCTATTATAGGAGGAGCAAAATCGTGGAAGGAACGTTTGTCGCAGGGGGAACCCTCACCCTAGCGGCGGGCGCCATAGCCGTGTATCAGTACCTCCAGCCCCTCCTTTCTCTCTACTCAGTATTCGCCGGTAAAGCTTTTGACTTTATGATAAAGAAGAGAGAAGACGTGGCAAAGTGGCTCGTCTCCAGCTGGCCATTCCAGCAGAAGGGACTACCATTCTACCTGTGGCTCCACAACACAAAGCCCGACAAAATCCAAAAGGCACTAAACGCATAGACAGCGCTCTCTGCGGCCCGAAATAGGTGGGCTCCAGGGGTCGTAAAGCGTGAGGCTTTTCCGTTTTCCTTGCCAGTGGACGGAAAATACCTATAGCTTCTCGCTGTAAATGGCATTGTACACTTCTTTTAGGCATTCTGCCTTGCTTGGTTCCTTGTTTTCTGTCTGGGTCACGCAGAGGTCACTCAGTGGGCAGTCAGTGCACTTGGGCTGTCCGTACCTACAGACAGAGAAGCCGAGGTCGATGAGCCCGTAGTTGAAGTATTCGTGGTCTTTTTCTGGGACGAGCCTCCATAGTAACTGGAGATATTCCTCAGCCTTGCCGAGTTTTAACCCTGTTAGCCTGCCTAGAAGCCTCATAACATTGGAGTCGATTACAGGTGCAGGTTTACCGTATCCAAAACTTAGGACAGCGCCTGCTATGTACGGCCCGACGCCTGGGAGCTTAACAAGGCCGTCCCAGGAGTTGGGGACGTTGCCCCCATACGCCTTGACTAGAGCTTCTGCTAGGGCCTTCAAGTGCTCTGCTCGTTGCCTGTATAGGCCCAGATGTTTTAGTTCCTCTGCTATCTTCTCGGTAGGGGCGTTGTTGAGCTCTTGTGGGCTAGGGAACTTTTCAATGAACTTTGGGTACTCCCGTAGGACGGCCTGTCTCGTAGTCCTTTTTAGGAGGATTTCGGCAATCAAGACCTTGTAGGGGGTTCTCTCTATCCTCCAGGGGTAGGGGTTCCAGTGCTTTTTCTCCCAGTCTATGACCCGCCTCCTCAGTTCCTCGACTATGGTTACTGCGTCGCACTCGTGTCTGTTAGGCCCCATACTTCACGGCACTCTGTACCTGGCTCTCTGTCTTCCTGAGGAGGACTTTGTCTCTGACAGCCCTGGCTATGGCTTTGGCCAGGGGGACTGGGACTGCCTCTCCGAATAGCCTGTAGGCGGCCGCTACAGACACTACTACTTTCCAGGTGTCGGGGAAGCCCTGTATTCTCAGGTACTCTCCCACGCTTAGTGGTCTGTCTTCCCATGGGTGAACCATCATTGTGGCCTTCATGGCTGGCGACGTGACAAGGGTTGGTGATGGCTCAAACCAGGTTAGCCTCCTATAGAAGCCCATCCTTCCGCCCCCGGCCGTGTAGGCCCCTCCCAGGGCCTCGGGCCTGAGTTCCTCTGGTAACTGTCTCCAGTTACCGCCTGGGGGCACGTACCTCATGTACTTGGCATACTTAGGTGAAAGGGGTGCAAAGCCTATGTGGTTCTTGATATTTGATAGGGCCTCTAGGAGAGATAGCCAAGGCCTGGTGTTCTCAATCAACCCTGTGGGTCTTCTTGAATGAGTAAAGACTGGGAGTTCTGGGTAAACTCCTAGATCCGGCCTGACACCTATGACTATTACACGCTCCCTTTCCTGGGGCGTCCCATAGTCAGCGGCGTTTAAGACGTTCCATGTAATGATATACCCGGTCTTTTTGAGCTCGTCTAAGACGACCCTCCAGGCAGAGCCCGGCTCCTCTTCTGGGAGCAGGGGCCTCTTTCCACGTTCTCTTATAGGTACGTGTTTTATTCTGGCACTCAGTATACCTGGGACTTCCTCCATTACGAAGGCCCTGGGCCTGGCTTCCTTAATTACCCGTATATACTCCATAAGTGGGGCTGCCCTGGGGTCATTGAGGGCCTGCCTTTTGCCTGCCGGGCTGAAGGGTTGGCAGGGGGGCCCTCCGGTCAGGACGTCTACCTCTCCTGGCTTGAGCCCCGCCTCCTTGAGGATGTCCTCGGTACTAAACTTCTTTATATCGCCTAACAGAAAAGGTATCTTTGGTCTATTTGCCCGTAAGTTGCTAGCTGAGTCTTCTGAGATGTCCAGTGCCACGGCGACTTTGAAGCCAGCGAGCTCGAAGCCTAAGTCGAGCCCATATGCGCCTGTGAAAAGGGATATGACTGTGAGCTCTTCCTCTATGGGGTCTTTCTGTGGTGTTTCCGGTGTGCCCTCGTATCTAGGGGCGCCTTGGAGGCCGCTACGGTCTAGTTCCAGCCACTTCCTGTAAGTCCTCTGGTAGTCCTCCACTAGGTTTCGGAGCCCACCGGACACGTAGACTTGCTTTGCGTGCTCTAGCCCTGTCGCCAGGGCCTGGACGTACCCTCCACCGTTCTCAACCGTCGTAATGTCGGCCAGCATTGAGATGTATGCCCTGGCGTCCCCCATACTGAATTCTCTTTGGCCATTAAACTTCTCAATGAATAGCCAGGTAGATACTTTCAGGCGGTCGTAGCCCGATGCGCTGTAGGCGGTTGTCAAGGCTTATCCCTCTTCTTGATAATTATTTCCCCCCGTTCTGTTACATACCACTCCAAGACATCGCCATTCTCTAAAGCTAAAAACCTCCTCACAGTGAGCGGTATCGTAGTATAGCCTCTGCCCCATACCTTTGACCAGCCAAGTACCCTGTGCTTCACATGCAACTCTACATGCAAACATGCATGCACCCCAATATATGTTTTGGTTATAAAATGTATAAAAGGAGGAAAATAACATATTCACGGTGCAGTACCTTGGAAAACAACATTGATAAAGCGCTCACCCATATCCGCAAATTCTCGCAAAAAGTGCAAAGACTAATCGAAGAGATAAGTGTGAGCCAGCTGTTGGAGGAAGCAGGCTTAAACCCCTACATGATAGCCGCGTTAAATATAAGCAACTTTGAAGACATAGCAGAACTCTTTGTCTACAAGCGCGTTGAAAGGTCTCTGGGGACTAGCTTCGGGAACTTAATAGAGGCTTTCTTTAGAGACCTCTTTGGGGGCAAAAGTGGTAAGGAGTACCCCCAGTGCAAGGAGAAACGGAAGCCAGAGCACTGGATCTGTTGGTGGGACATAGTAATCGACCGGGAACTCGAGAGAAATGGCAAAAAGTATAGAGGTGTTGTCATCTCAGTAAAGTCTGGGCCTGCGGATATAAATAAAGACATTATAGAGAGGTTCATACAGCATGCACGTGAGGCAGAGGGGGCTGGCTATAAGCCCTACTTGGCACTCACCTATGGAAAGCGGGCCTTTATGGTCGCCGAGTCAACTTTTAGATCGCACCAGCTTGATCCAAGGGAGTACCTCCTAGTAGGTAGGGAACTGTTTAAAGAGTTCCTCGGAGACCCGAGCTACTATGAGCAAATAATAAATGCTATCTGGGAATCTGGTACAGGAATAAATATCTTTGACCTCATAGACGCAAAAATAAAGGAATTATCAACCGAGCTCAGGACGCGCTATGGAGACGACGTAAACAAGTTCCTAAGAGACATCACCTAGAGAGATGAAACACATTCGCATGGATTATCCTTCTTCTGAGCTCCAGGGGAGCGTATTTGTATCCGCCTTTTCCTATAGATTGAGTACTCCTCTTTTATAATGTAAAGAACTATACCTATGAGAACTGATAGTATAGCATATCCGATTGCGTCTTCGGGGCTAACTTCAAAACCCGATACCGTTACAAAGTTAAGAATGAATTGGGCTATAGTTGTTTCACTATGCTTCACAGGTACCTGGCCACTTGTTTTCCATTGTTTTCTTGTCACTTCTACGTAGTAAGCCCCCTCAGGAAGCTCGGCGACAAACCTCCCACTGGCGTCTGTAAGATCAAGAAGCGTAAAGTTATCACCTTTTACTATGACCAAGGCATTTTCTAGGTAGAAACCGTTCAAGTTGGTAACGACAATAATTAGCTTGCCAATATTCTCTACAATAACTACTCCACCTGTGACGTTTCTCGCAACAAAGTTGATGGGCATACCTCTCCAAGAAAGAACAACCACATCGACAACTCCACCTGAAACCTGGGGCACAAGGACTTTCCCAGACGTATCTGCCACAGCAACAAGCTGAGAACCATCGGGCTTCCTAGCTAAAACCCTAGCACCAACCATCGGCGTCCCAAACGGAGTTAAAAGCGTCACTTCTACGTCCCTATAAATTGGCTCTGCAAACGACAAAAACAACACCGAGAATGCAACAGCAAAAACAAGAAAAACCGTAAGCCTGCAGAACCATATCCCTTGTAGCTCTGTCCTTACCTTCCCTCCCTGACGTACCGAGTTAAACATAGTGTAGCTATCAGCATATTTTCTTGTATTGAAATATTTAGGAAAACGCTGAAAATAACACAACCTTTCTTCCACTCTATAAAGAAAAAGTTGCTGAAGGAGGCTTTAATGTTTTTCCCGTCCGATGCCAGAAATCATTCTGTATCATCGCGCGCTCTATTTTAATATCTAGGGCTGATGAAGCCTTCTCCACGCACGAAGAACCTTTTAGCGAATTTCGAATTCTCTCTAGTTCTCCTTTTAACTTAGCAAACCCATTTTTAGTTCTGATAGTTAGCTCGTCCAATGCTTGCCCACGCATGTACAATATGATGTCACTCGCCTTCCTTGCCGCTTTATCGAGTATATTTATTAAGGGGGAGTGGCTCAGCTCCTTGAGCTCGCCCGGCTTGACGAGGCCCCTAGCAAGGAAAAGAAGTTTAACCGATTTCTCTGCCGCTTGCTGCACATGGAACAAAGACGACATGAGGAACACAGGCCGGTCTTTGTAGTTAAAGTAGAGGTCTGCTGCAAGCATGAAATCAGCTACCACAATTTCAGCATAGTGATCCAGCCAGCGCCCTTGAAGACCGGTTGGGCCCTTCACTACAACAATTACTGAGTCCACGAGGACATGATATTTATGCTTACCTCTGAGCCAACTCTACCCAACAATCAGACAGACCAACGAGACTCCCAGCCCCCGGGCCTAGAACAAACCAACTGCACACTCTACAGCCCGCCACGAACAAGATAAGACACATCCCTCAATTCTTTCTGAGTTGCATCATAACAAGTGATGCAAGCGGCAAGACGGCGCAGGCGAGCACCCTTCAATTCTTTCTGAGTTGCATC
>Ga0326760_1000591_pt1 | contig 18250 bp, 15 predicted proteins | sample GCREP_S_FD_207668 | JGI IMG/M metagenome (GOLD analysis project Ga0326760, IMG submission 207668) | Hot spring sediment microbial communities from Geyser Creek Basin, Yellowstone National Park, WY, United States - GCR.EP_S | ecosystem: Environmental > Aquatic > Thermal springs > Near-boiling... | reverse complement strand
AATATATCATTTTATATTATTTCTATATAAAATATATTCTATTCTTCTATAGTAGCCTAGGTAGCACGGTAGCACGGTAGCACGGTAGCCTGAGTAACACGGCAGAACAGTTTCGGTCTACTCATCGTGATGTATCATAAAATTTTTCACAGTGTGTGCTGCGCGGGGCGTGCTACCATTCTAGAGTTGAATGAGGGCCTCAACTCTTTCTTCATGCCTACGAAGGCGGTAGCACACATCAATGGTGGTGCATACTACCATAAAAGAATAGAAAGCTCTTTTCCTAGAGAAAAAGGTATGGGAAAAAATAATTGGTTTTACACGTTCCCCTCTAGGAAGTCTATGAATGCTTTGAGGTCTGCCTCAATAGCTTTTAGTACTCTGTTCCCTACCTTAACGTTCTTGTAGCTCCATCCAAGTAGCTCTGCCAAGCCTTTTAGATCCCATGACTCTTCTACGCGCTTCCATAGCTCGGGTAGTATGCTTGTTGTTATCAGGATCTTCTCGCTGTTTCCATCTGTTCTCAGCAACATCCATGGCAGGATCTTCTGCACCAGCACTGCTCGTACTCTTTCCTCTACTACTGTCATGCTAGGGCTTTTCACAAACCTCTGGTAAGCTTCGTTAATTTGCTCTAGTAGGAAGCCTCTTATCACCTCCTTGGTGTATTCATAGACATCGAATTCCTCTGCATAGGTCATGTAGATCCATTCAGGTGTCTCAAGACCCGCAATCTTGTAGGCTTGTTCAAGTATCTTCTCCGCTAGCTTCTCGTAATCATCCTCTAACCCGTTCTGCATTACGTAGCTAGCTATGAACTTGCCTAGCACTCGTAGCTGTGCTAGTCTTGGCCTAACACTGTTGTTGAACTCGCTGATTTTTTCTGGTGGTAGGCGCTCTCCATACGTGAATGCGATTACTATAAGCCTTCTGAGCAAGGCATCGTCTTGCGGTACATATCTATTGCTAGTGAATATTAGTGGTGCTAGTGCAGGTATCTCTATGTAGCTACCTTTGTAGAACTTTCCCCTAGAAACTGTCTTCTCAATGGCGTTCTTAATCATTTCAACAATATCCTCTTTTGATAACGCGTTTCCAGGTTCATTGATTACTACAGGGAATGTGGATGTGCTGAGCACTTGTCCTAGCCTAGCAACTGTGTCTATGTTTGCACCTGTCTTCGTGCACTCTGTCCCCAGATCCCATATGCTAAGGATTATCTCTGCAAGAGTGGTCTTGCCTGTGCCTGATTTTCCGTAGAGGTATAGCCATTTAACCCACTTCCCCTTCTGCTTGTATACGTAGATAAATGGTGCTATAACACCCCATTTAATTACTGTAGCAAACCTCTCAACAGCATGTGCGTACCACACGTTTGCAAGCTCGTTTAATAGTGCTAGGGCTTCCCTAAGCTCCTCCTTTGAAGGCTCCTCAATGCTGTAGCCAGATGTAACCAGCTTTCCATCAACTATGAAGAAACCTGTAGCATCAATCTCACTCCTTATCTCTGCCTTTCCCTTGCGTATAAAGCCCTCGATAATAGCTGTTAAGACGTCTTCTGCTAGCCTACGGTTAGTAACCAACCCCTCTGCTTTAAGCCTATCAACAATCTCCTCTATTAGTGCAGGTCCAATCAGCAGTGGTTTTGGTCTTGTGCTTGTCTCCCACTTCACCTGATACTTTGTGATGCCTCCAATTGGGTTTATGTAGACAGTGATTTCTGTTGGTGCTCCTATGAATACCCTCTCCTTGTAGATTATTCTATCGCTATCCCTCTTAGCTCTAACAACAACAAGCTTCCTGGGGTTTGCAACTGCGTAGAGTTGCTTCTCGTAGTCTAGGATCTCGAAGACTGAGTCCTTGAATGGGCTTGCAGCTCCAAAGATATCCTCTATCTGCCTAATCGCCTCTAGTGCCTTTTCCTCTCCTAAGCCCTGCTCCAGTATCTCCTGAAGACCTGTCTTACCCTTAACCTCTTTCTCGCTAATCTCGCGCTCCAATCCGTAGATGTTGTCGATTCCCAGGACCTGCTTTAGTTGCTCTGCATATGGTGCTAGGTCTATGCCTGCCTTCTTGTAGCTGTAGACAATAGCACTTGCCCTAGTCTTTATTGGATCTGCGTCTCCTGCCTCATCATAGAGCATCTTAAGGATCTTAGCCACGGATGTAGGTGATACACCAGCTTTAGTAGCCCACCCTGATAGGTAGAGCCATATGAACTGCCTAGCACCAGGCTCGTAGGCAGGTTTAAGCAGATCCTTAACTCTCAGGATATCGCTATCGCTTAGCTCTCTAAGCTTCTTGCTAGCCTTCTCTACCTCAGTAGCCTCTTCTTTTAGTATTCCCAGCTCCTTTAGAATAGCCTCTACCTCTGCCTCAGTTGCTGCGTATATCCCTAGGCTAGGGTCATTGAAGTTGAATGGCTTTATCCACTCATATCTAACGCCTGTCTTGTGGAGGCTTGGCGGTATCAGTTGGTAGTTATTTATTTGGAACTCTATGGGTTCAAGCTTTATGGATCCTCTGAAGAACTTCTCGTAGGTGCTGTAATCGATCGTTATTAGTGCTCCTAAGCCTCTAGGTGCTTCCTCGATTGTGAACTCCTTTCCACACTTGCTACACCTAAACCTCTTGCCATCCTCAATAACCTCCAGATCTTTGTTCATACAGCTTGGGCATCTAGGGCCCGTTCTCCAAGACACAGTATTTGCCAGGATCTCTCTAAGCGTTTGTGACTTCTCGAGAATGTTTGGCTTATCAACATCTACTACTACTAGTATAGTATTAGTAGCTTTCCAAGGATTCTCAGGACCTCCTACAATAGCAATGCCTGTAGCCTTTGGTAGTAGCTTTAGAAGCTCATCCCTATCAATTCTCTTTGTGCTACTCCAAGATGATAGAGGCTTCTTGGATTTACTCACAGGTACAATGTTAAACCCTAGGTCATAGAGCTTTACAGCAAGCTCACTGCTCACTATCACCACCATCAACTCTTGCTTCATAGAGCAATGCGCTTACAACATAGTCAAAGGCGTCTCTGCTAAGCTGTTTGAGAGGAATGTTCCTTAGCTCTCCGTATCGATAGTGATGTGAGTTGATGTAGTTGATAGAAGCATCAACTTTTTTAACTCTGCCAGAAGCTAACATATACTTGGTGCGTAGCATAGGTCTCCACCTTTGGGGTCTGGGGTCGGGGGGTCTAAATCAACTTTCTCTTCTCTTCTCGCCTCAACTTCTACTACTCACCTGTACTTATTAGTTTTAGCACTTCTGTTAGTGGTATTCTCCATCTTCCTGCAATCATGTACGCCTTTATCTTCCCCCTCTTAATCCACTTTATCACTGTTGAGTAGTATACCCCTAGTAGTGCAGCTGCTTGTGTTGGGGTCAGGTAGACCTCCCCAAGCTTCTTATTTTGGATCAAACTAATTTTGTGAGCAATGCTTTCCATCCCATAGCAAGTACTCGCTATTCGGTTTATAAACATTTTTCTGCAACAGGTTGTGATGAAAAGTCCTACTTTCTGCAATCAGTTGTTGCAGAAATTTACCTTTAACCAGTTAGTTTTCTTCTTAACTGTAGCACTCTCACGCTATGACTTTAGAGCTACTGACTCTTGTGTTTCTAGGATTTTCTTCAGCTTTGTTGCTACATCTCCTCTTTCTGGTGGTGTGGAGTTCTCCAGCATTCTCTTAAGCTCTTGTATCCCTAGGATTGCTCGGTATATGCTTATGAATTGCCTCCCCATCAGCTCTCTATACTCTTTATCTAGTTGCTCAAGTTTTGGTGCTATTTCTGTGCATGTCTCTTTATCCATTAGCCACCCGAGCTGTGTTCTCCATGCATGCCTCTCTATAACTCTGTAGAAGTTTCTCCTAATTGTCGATGCTCTGCCGCTGTCTGGGAACATTGATGCAGCTACAAAGCAGACCTCTGCATAGTACATGTTCTCCCCATATGCGTTTCTGTGCTACCGCCAAATATAAGCTCTGTATAATGCTTTTGAAGCGCTATGTGACTATCCATATGTGGCGTCCCCATCAATGTCTTCGCCATAGCACTGACTCGCTAAGACTTATTAGCTTTCCAAGCTTATAACTCCTAGAGAGTGAGTCCATGACGGCTCCAGAACCCGTGGAGAGAGAAACGTGAAGAAAGTTTGTGGAGACCTGAACTCGGTTACGCAAGGCGAAGACGCATCATTGAGGCGTAAACGTTTTTAGGGTCTGAACTCGCTTAGAAACATAAGCGAGCTCACTCTGCGTGATCCACATGCCTCGAAGGCTTGGATCTCCACAGAAAGGTTCTTGGGACTATGGAGTAGACTATGAAGCTGCTTACAAAGAATTGGTGAAGCTTCTTAGGGTCTCGGATCCCTTAAGAGGCTATGCAAAGTGCTACGCAGCAATTGCATTGATTGCTCTACGCAATGGTGCTAGAGTTGGTGAGGCTATAGAGGCCTTCGCAAAGTTTCTTCAAGGAGATGTATCGACAAAGAGGCTAGAAGATGGAAGGGTAGCGCTTGTAGCACAGGTCAGGGTCGAGAAGCACAAGAAAGAGGATTACAGGCTCATAGTGTTTCCTGCAGAGATCCTTGAACAGAGCTTCGACACCTGTAGGCAACTAGTAGCCAAGGGTAAGGATGCTGTGAGAGCCTACGTGAATAGATGGCTTAGAGAGAAGCTTGGGATAAACTGCCACTCATTGAGGTATGCATTCATAACGTACATGCTAAGGAAAGGTGTTTCACCAGCTATAATAGCGTCGATAACCAATCACAGGAATCTAAACATGATACTGAAGTATGTTCAGGAGAAGGTTGCAGAGCAAGAACTTTTGCAACTCTAGCAGTACCTGAGGCCTGTAGCAGAAGCGCCTATACCAATAAGTGAAGCCATTTCTTTTTTACTGCTATACTTACTGAAATGATTAGTGAATTGCTTACTGTCGCACTATCACTGTACTAACACAGCACTAACACTAACTCACTGCGTTTCTGCAGGCAGAAAAGCCGTGAACCCATGCAACAAGCAACACGGCACTACTAGTATATACTATATATATAGTAGTAGAGAGGTGTGTTTGTGAATGTGCATGGCTTTGCTCTCTGCTGTGGTTATGGTCTCTCCTCATAGCGAGAAAGCGCTATAAGCTCTCTAGCGAAAGAGTAGTTGTGGCGATAGGTGTGAGTGAGGTTGTTAATGCTGTTTTGAGTGGTTCTGACCCAGAGGATGTTGCTAAGCTTAGGCTAGAGATTATCGAGAGCTACGATCTCTATAGGAGAGTTTCTGCTGAACTTGATGAGATTTTATTCCGTGAGAGGGAGAGACATAAAGTAGCTCTTATGACGTCTGAGATGTATATGAGGTGGTGGGGTGGATTACCAGCAACACTATTCATCTTTGCAGACGACTTCCTCGGACGCAACATAACAAGCATTAAGAAGGCTAAGCTTATGGCGAAGGTCATTAAGAGCATTAGGGAGACCAAGTACCTAGATCAAAAAGCTGCTCTAGGATCACCACTCGTTTTCTCAATACTCTACACAATATCTTCAGATGCAGTAACGCAGATGATCAATGTCGTAAGCGGTTTAACAGGTATTGGAAAAACCACGCTCGTCTACAACTCTGTGAAGATGGCTCTGCAAGCCCTTGGACTAAGCGAGAAGGATGCCAAGGAGCTTTTCCTAGCATCATACATACAGCTACTAGAGGACTTCGCAACTTTCCTGAGAATCCTCTGTAAAAAGGGTGTCAGAGCACCAATAGTTGTGCTAGACGATGCAGCTGCAACTCTATCGGTATACATGTGGTTCACAAAGAAGAGGGGTAGAGCCATGCAGCTAAGCAGACTTTTGACAGTAGCGAGAGAGATGGTCTCGAGCCTCATTCTTGTAGGTCCATACAGAATGATATTCAAAGGAGTGAGGAGAATTGCGCACTTCATCTACGATCCAGAGACATGGTACCTCGCACTACCCGACAGAAACTACATAGTTACTCTGTGGCGTGTTACTAGTGGAGGTGATGCGGGTAGAGGAAGGGTTGTGGATATGACAGCAACAGTAGCACCACACCCAATGAGAGTTGATGACGATGTTTATCAGGTGGTGACACAGATCAAGGGGAGGATATGGAGAGAGATAGTTGGTGAGGCTTCGAAATGGATAGACAAATCGAATCACTAAAGATTGTGCTGAAGCTATCGGATAGAACCATCGACACAGCTAAGCAGATTATGCAGAAGCTTCCCAGAAGCGGAACTGGGGTCTCAAAGAAGATCCTAGCAGTATACCTAGCAGGTATAGAAACAGGTGAGTACATACCCCTAACATTCTTGGCGGGTAGAGGAGCAACAAAGATTGTTAGGTACATAGCTAAGAGGTCTGGCATAGGAATAGACCTAAGTCCAGTGAAAATGATTGAGTACGAGGTTAGAGGCCTGTGCAGAGTTATGGGATGCACAGAGAAGTTCAGAGAGCTAGCTGTTTGCACAGCTAGGAAGCTTATGGAGAACCTGATGAACAGGGTGAACGGCATTGGAGTGAGCTACAAGAAGGTTGTCACTGTATCGATATACGTAGCAAAGCTCTATGCATGCAATGGAAAGTTTAGAGCAGAAGCAACACCATGGCTAGGATTTGTGTGGAGAACAGGATCTGAAACAATGTGGTCAAGAGCAAAGAGATATGTTGATGAGTGCGAGAAGAGCATTTGCTAAGACAATACCCGTCGCCAACTACTATAGCAGAGCTACTGCTCCTCACACTTCTATATACTAGTACTAGCAGGAGCAACAATGCTAAGGCAGAGCCTCTAGCACAGCCACATAACTGGTGCATAACAGTGGCATAACTGTAGCATAAAGCTTAAGTATTGGATATATAAGTGCGGAAACAGGGAAACATTAGAGAAGCGCAATAGAAGCGCAATAGAGATACCTCCTCACGCACCTCACTATCCTGGTTCTGGATCCTGCGCTTTCTGTCTTCTGCTATGCTCTCAGAACAGATTCAGGTTGCTCTACACGTTCAGAGGCTTAACATATGCCGCATAGGCTTTGTTCACATAGATAACTTCTATCGACTCAAGCTCTGTTTTTGCATTGGGGTTTCTAACAATAACTTTGAACCAGTACTTAGTTGCATCAACAAGCCTACCCCTAACCTCTTCACCAGTTGAAAGCTTTATAACAACATCCTTTTCCATGTACTCCTCTGAGAAGTCATGCATCCTCTTCCTCCTCTCTCCAGACCTCTCCCTAGGCTCCTTCTTACTTGCTTGAGGCATCATATAGATGCACCTCTAGGCTTGTAGAAAGAGCAGAAAGCGCAGATAAGCTTATGCTCATAAACATTGATCCTATACCTCTTACCACCAGGAGTATCAACCTCCTTAAGCCTCAACCCAGGCACAGTCACTGGCAGATCCCTTAGCGTGCAGAAGCCATCGCCATCGATGTAGGCACACCTAAACCTATCAACTGTGAACCTGGGAAGAATGCTCCACTCAAGAAGCTTGATAGCCGTTTGGAGATCCTGAAAAGATGCTCTAAGCCCATTAACAGCTGTTTTGAGATCCTCAACACCCCTAGCAACAGCATCAACAACACCACTACTAGTAGTAGAAGAACACGGCTCTGGAAGATCACCAAAAACAATAGCTACTGCAGCATCCCATGTAACCCCATACCTATCCCTAACCTCCCTAACCCTCTGATAAACCTCTGGATACCTCTTCTTAAGATAGTAAGCAAGCTTAGATCCCCGAAGACGAAAACGCCTTGGAAACACCTGATCCATAAACTCACCAGTTGATGCACACATCAACAAATATCAACTCCTTACAAAGCTAAAAAAGTTGATGTTTTCATCAACTAACATCAACTAGAAAAAAACAACAATGAAAAGAATATCAGGGTCACTCAGATGAAGACATTAGTATACACTACATGCTTCTCTGATCCCGCTTACCACAAAACTACGTAGCTTGCTGTGGAGAGCTGTAGGGAGTTGATGTAGCCATCAACTGCATCAATTCATTGCGTCTCTGCTTGCAGAAGAGAGATAAGCTTATTAACTGGGTAACGGTTTTTCTGCAGGCAGAAAAGTGGTGAGATTATGAGGTTCATTGTCATTGGCTTTACACAGGGCTTGAGCAGCAGAGCAATCATTGGGAGGTACAAGTCTGAGGAAGAGCTTAGGGATGTCTTCTTAGCAGACAGGCTTAGCAAAGCTGCTAGAAGGCTCTACATCTTCGAGGTCTGCAGAGCTACAGAAGCTCATAGCTGCTTGTGGTTAGTGAGTTTCGATGTTAAGCTTGTTAGAGTTAAGGATCCTAGGAGAGCTGGTGGAAAGAGCTATGCAAAGCCTAGCCACATATACACAGAGCTTAAAGAAACTATGCTCACATACCTGTGTGGCCATGTAGATGCCTCTACCTATATCTGTGGAGAGAACTATAGCGATGAGGTTGAGAACATACTGCTACAGGTAACTGATAGAGATAAATTCAAGGTGGAATCCTACTCTGTGAAACCTTGGAGAGATATTGATAAAGAGTTTGTAGCTGAATCAATTAAAACATCTATTGAGTGGTTACAAACAAAATCATTAACACTAGCAGCTAAGGTTAGAGATACAAAACCCAAAGGTTTTAAACAGGTTGAGAAAAAAGCTATACAATTCCTCGAAAACCTTGGAGTAACAAGCAAGTATGCAGCAAAGGTTATGGAGAAGCTAAAGGCTTTAGGAATAGATGTTGATCTAGTAAAAATTGTTGAAGATGCTAAGAAAACTATTGAGAAAGCTTTAGAAGATAAACGAGAAGCTATAGCTAAGAAGAGAAGAACTCGATAACCATCGCTTCTCCGAAGACCAAACCTTTTTTCTAAAGTTTTTATTGACGGTTTTTCTGTCTGCAGAAAAGCCGTGAATTTTCAACACATTAAACCTTTTACCAAGCTAGTTGATATCTACATCAACTCTCATCAACTACAACAAGATCCAAACCTGTGTACCACACCTATTACCAGCTTATGTACCAGGTTATGGAGCAGTAAAAAACAGGTTAAAGAAGCTTAAATACAAGCTACATCGTATCGATGATGCTTCTGTTAGATTGTTAGAGCGTATATATGTGTCTGCAACTCATCGATGTAGCTGCAGGTACAGCTCGATGCATTCACTAACACTCGATAAGCATTGGCTCTGCCTGCAGAAAAACAATAAAAAACTGCATTTAAATATTAGTAAACCTAGTATATTGCTTCAGCATTATTGGCAAATCCAATAAAAACTGTTACCAACCCCCGTGACAAACCTGAAGACAAGTTGATGACAGGCCATAAACAGCTCTAGAAAAGCAAAAGAACAGGATCCATTGCTACAAAGAGGCTTCAGAAAAGAGAGTAGGGATGTATATATAGAGTTGCTAAAAACTTGTCACAGCCAGTCTGCAAGCACTAGCAATGCTGTTGCAGATAAAGCTTAACACACTCACTAATACTCTTCCTCTGCAAGCTGCAGAACCTAGCCACAGATTCAAACACTTTTCTCCAATCAACCCTCTCCACAGAGACCACCAAAGAGACTAGCGCTTGCAGAGGTAATAAAGCGTAGACCCTGTGAACACAGCTGTGGGTATTGGGCCCCAGACACGGAAGTTGATGGTCGCATCAACTACATCAACTCACTACGCTTCTGCAAGCAGAAAAGCCGTCGTTATATAACTGCGGCAACTTTTATTGAATTCACTAATGATAATGTGGTTGGTGTACAGTTTTTTATCGTTTTTCTGCCTGCAGAAAAACCGTGAACTCAACGCTAGAAAGGCAAGATCCTTCTGATGGTGCTGGCCATTCAACTCTTTTATGAAGGTAGCACAGCTCAATAAACAATTGAATATCTTGATATATATCAGAATATTCAACTCCTTGAAGAAGGTAGCATGACTCAATATATAATTGAATGGCTAAAGTATTCCTCATCCACACCTCCTCCTAGCAAAATCTAATATATCATTTTATATTATTTCTATATAAAATATATTCTATTCTTCTATAGTAGCCTAGGTAGCACGGTAGCACGGTAGCCTGAGTAACACGGCAGAACAGTTTCGGTCTACTCATCGTGATGTATCATAAAATTTTTCACAGTGTGTGCTGCGCGGGGCGTGCTACCATTCTAGAGTTGAATGAGGGCCTCAACTCTTTCTTCATGCCTACGAAGGCGGTAGCACACATCAATGGTGGTGCATACTACCATAAAAGAATAGAAAGCTCTTTTCCTAGAGAAAAAGGTATGGGAAAAAATAATTGGTTTTACACGTTCCCCTCTAGGAAGTCTATGAATGCTTTGAGGTCTGCCTCAATAGCTTTTAGTACTCTGTTCCCTACCTTAACGTTCTTGTAGCTCCATCCAAGTAGCTCTGCCAAGCCTTTTAGATCCCATGACTCTTCTACGCGCTTCCATAGCTCGGGTAGTATGCTTGTTGTTATCAGGATCTTCTCGCTGTTTCCATCTGTTCTCAGCAACATCCATGGCAGGATCTTCTGCACCAGCACTGCTCGTACTCTTTCCTCTACTACTGTCATGCTAGGGCTTTTCACAAACCTCTGGTAAGCTTCGTTAATTTGCTCTAGTAGGAAGCCTCTTATCACCTCCTTGGTGTATTCATAGACATCGAATTCCTCTGCATAGGTCATGTAGATCCATTCAGGTGTCTCAAGACCCGCAATCTTGTAGGCTTGTTCAAGTATCTTCTCCGCTAGCTTCTCGTAATCATCCTCTAACCCGTTCTGCATTACGTAGCTAGCTATGAACTTGCCTAGCACTCGTAGCTGTGCTAGTCTTGGCCTAACACTGTTGTTGAACTCGCTGATTTTTTCTGGTGGTAGGCGCTCTCCATACGTGAATGCGATTACTATAAGCCTTCTGAGCAAGGCATCGTCTTGCGGTACATATCTATTGCTAGTGAATATTAGTGGTGCTAGTGCAGGTATCTCTATGTAGCTACCTTTGTAGAACTTTCCCCTAGAAACTGTCTTCTCAATGGCGTTCTTAATCATTTCAACAATATCCTCTTTTGATAACGCGTTTCCAGGTTCATTGATTACTACAGGGAATGTGGATGTGCTGAGCACTTGTCCTAGCCTAGCAACTGTGTCTATGTTTGCACCTGTCTTCGTGCACTCTGTCCCCAGATCCCATATGCTAAGGATTATCTCTGCAAGAGTGGTCTTGCCTGTGCCTGATTTTCCGTAGAGGTATAGCCATTTAACCCACTTCCCCTTCTGCTTGTATACGTAGATAAATGGTGCTATAACACCCCATTTAATTACTGTAGCAAACCTCTCAACAGCATGTGCGTACCACACGTTTGCAAGCTCGTTTAATAGTGCTAGGGCTTCCCTAAGCTCCTCCTTTGAAGGCTCCTCAATGCTGTAGCCAGATGTAACCAGCTTTCCATCAACTATGAAGAAACCTGTAGCATCAATCTCACTCCTTATCTCTGCCTTTCCCTTGCGTATAAAGCCCTCGATAATAGCTGTTAAGACGTCTTCTGCTAGCCTACGGTTAGTAACCAACCCCTCTGCTTTAAGCCTATCAACAATCTCCTCTATTAGTGCAGGTCCAATCAGCAGTGGTTTTGGTCTTGTGCTTGTCTCCCACTTCACCTGATACTTTGTGATGCCTCCAATTGGGTTTATGTAGACAGTGATTTCTGTTGGTGCTCCTATGAATACCCTCTCCTTGTAGATTATTCTATCGCTATCCCTCTTAGCTCTAACAACAACAAGCTTCCTGGGGTTTGCAACTGCGTAGAGTTGCTTCTCGTAGTCTAGGATCTCGAAGACTGAGTCCTTGAATGGGCTTGCAGCTCCAAAGATATCCTCTATCTGCCTAATCGCCTCTAGTGCCTTTTCCTCTCCTAAGCCCTGCTCCAGTATCTCCTGAAGACCTGTCTTACCCTTAACCTCTTTCTCGCTAATCTCGCGCTCCAATCCGTAGATGTTGTCGATTCCCAGGACCTGCTTTAGTTGCTCTGCATATGGTGCTAGGTCTATGCCTGCCTTCTTGTAGCTGTAGACAATAGCACTTGCCCTAGTCTTTATTGGATCTGCGTCTCCTGCCTCATCATAGAGCATCTTAAGGATCTTAGCCACGGATGTAGGTGATACACCAGCTTTAGTAGCCCACCCTGATAGGTAGAGCCATATGAACTGCCTAGCACCAGGCTCGTAGGCAGGTTTAAGCAGATCCTTAACTCTCAGGATATCGCTATCGCTTAGCTCTCTAAGCTTCTTGCTAGCCTTCTCTACCTCAGTAGCCTCTTCTTTTAGTATTCCCAGCTCCTTTAGAATAGCCTCTACCTCTGCCTCAGTTGCTGCGTATATCCCTAGGCTAGGGTCATTGAAGTTGAATGGCTTTATCCACTCATATCTAACGCCTGTCTTGTGGAGGCTTGGCGGTATCAGTTGGTAGTTATTTATTTGGAACTCTATGGGTTCAAGCTTTATGGATCCTCTGAAGAACTTCTCGTAGGTGCTGTAATCGATCGTTATTAGTGCTCCTAAGCCTCTAGGTGCTTCCTCGATTGTGAACTCCTTTCCACACTTGCTACACCTAAACCTCTTGCCATCCTCAATAACCTCCAGATCTTTGTTCATACAGCTTGGGCATCTAGGGCCCGTTCTCCAAGACACAGTATTTGCCAGGATCTCTCTAAGCGTTTGTGACTTCTCGAGAATGTTTGGCTTATCAACATCTACTACTACTAGTATAGTATTAGTAGCTTTCCAAGGATTCTCAGGACCTCCTACAATAGCAATGCCTGTAGCCTTTGGTAGTAGCTTTAGAAGCTCATCCCTATCAATTCTCTTTGTGCTACTCCAAGATGATAGAGGCTTCTTGGATTTACTCACAGGTACAATGTTAAACCCTAGGTCATAGAGCTTTACAGCAAGCTCACTGCTCACTATCACCACCATCAACTCTTGCTTCATAGAGCAATGCGCTTACAACATAGTCAAAGGCGTCTCTGCTAAGCTGTTTGAGAGGAATGTTCCTTAGCTCTCCGTATCGATAGTGATGTGAGTTGATGTAGTTGATAGAAGCATCAACTTTTTTAACTCTGCCAGAAGCTAACATATACTTGGTGCGTAGCATAGGTCTCCACCTTTGGGGTCTGGGGTCGGGGGGTCTAAATCAACTTTCTCTTCTCTTCTCGCCTCAACTTCTACTACTCACCTGTACTTATTAGTTTTAGCACTTCTGTTAGTGGTATTCTCCATCTTCCTGCAATCATGTACGCCTTTATCTTCCCCCTCTTAATCCACTTTATCACTGTTGAGTAGTATACCCCTAGTAGTGCAGCTGCTTGTGTTGGGGTCAGGTAGACCTCCCCAAGCTTCTTATTTTGGATCAAACTAATTTTGTGAGCAATGCTTTCCATCCCATAGCAAGTACTCGCTATTCGGTTTATAAACATTTTTCTGCAACAGGTTGTGATGAAAAGTCCTACTTTCTGCAATCAGTTGTTGCAGAAATTTACCTTTAACCAGTTAGTTTTCTTCTTAACTGTAGCACTCTCACGCTATGACTTTAGAGCTACTGACTCTTGTGTTTCTAGGATTTTCTTCAGCTTTGTTGCTACATCTCCTCTTTCTGGTGGTGTGGAGTTCTCCAGCATTCTCTTAAGCTCTTGTATCCCTAGGATTGCTCGGTATATGCTTATGAATTGCCTCCCCATCAGCTCTCTATACTCTTTATCTAGTTGCTCAAGTTTTGGTGCTATTTCTGTGCATGTCTCTTTATCCATTAGCCACCCGAGCTGTGTTCTCCATGCATGCCTCTCTATAACTCTGTAGAAGTTTCTCCTAATTGTCGATGCTCTGCCGCTGTCTGGGAACATTGATGCAGCTACAAAGCAGACCTCTGCATAGTACATGTTCTCCCCATATGCGTTTCTGTGCTACCGCCAAATATAAGCTCTGTATAATGCTTTTGAAGCGCTATGTGACTATCCATATGTGGCGTCCCCATCAATGTCTTCGCCATAGCACTGACTCGCTAAGACTTATTAGCTTTCCAAGCTTATAACTCCTAGAGAGTGAGTCCATGACGGCTCCAGAACCCGTGGAGAGAGAAACGTGAAGAAAGTTTGTGGAGACCTGAACTCGGTTACGCAAGGCGAAGACGCATCATTGAGGCGTAAACGTTTTTAGGGTCTGAACTCGCTTAGAAACATAAGCGAGCTCACTCTGCGTGATCCACATGCCTCGAAGGCTTGGATCTCCACAGAAAGGTTCTTGGGACTATGGAGTAGACTATGAAGCTGCTTACAAAGAATTGGTGAAGCTTCTTAGGGTCTCGGATCCCTTAAGAGGCTATGCAAAGTGCTACGCAGCAATTGCATTGATTGCTCTACGCAATGGTGCTAGAGTTGGTGAGGCTATAGAGGCCTTCGCAAAGTTTCTTCAAGGAGATGTATCGACAAAGAGGCTAGAAGATGGAAGGGTAGCGCTTGTAGCACAGGTCAGGGTCGAGAAGCACAAGAAAGAGGATTACAGGCTCATAGTGTTTCCTGCAGAGATCCTTGAACAGAGCTTCGACACCTGTAGGCAACTAGTAGCCAAGGGTAAGGATGCTGTGAGAGCCTACGTGAATAGATGGCTTAGAGAGAAGCTTGGGATAAACTGCCACTCATTGAGGTATGCATTCATAACGTACATGCTAAGGAAAGGTGTTTCACCAGCTATAATAGCGTCGATAACCAATCACAGGAATCTAAACATGATACTGAAGTATGTTCAGGAGAAGGTTGCAGAGCAAGAACTTTTGCAACTCTAGCAGTACCTGAGGCCTGTAGCAGAAGCGCCTATACCAATAAGTGAAGCCATTTCTTTTTTACTGCTATACTTACTGAAATGATTAGTGAATTGCTTACTGTCGCACTATCACTGTACTAACACAGCACTAACACTAACTCACTGCGTTTCTGCAGGCAGAAAAGCCGTGAACCCATGCAACAAGCAACACGGCACTACTAGTATATACTATATATATAGTAGTAGAGAGGTGTGTTTGTGAATGTGCATGGCTTTGCTCTCTGCTGTGGTTATGGTCTCTCCTCATAGCGAGAAAGCGCTATAAGCTCTCTAGCGAAAGAGTAGTTGTGGCGATAGGTGTGAGTGAGGTTGTTAATGCTGTTTTGAGTGGTTCTGACCCAGAGGATGTTGCTAAGCTTAGGCTAGAGGTTATCGAGAGCTACGATCTCTATAGAAGAGGTTCTGCAGAACTTGATGAGATTGTAATCCGTGAGAGGAACAGCCATATGAACGCTGTTGAGCTTGCTAAGACGTATATGAGGTGGTGGGGCGGGTTACCAGCAGCACTATTCATATTTGTAAACGATTTCCTAGGACGTTTTATAACCAATATTAGGAGATCTAGACTTGTAGCGAAGACCCTTAAAGCCGTTAGGGAAGCCAAGTATATAGATCATAGAGTTGCTCTAGGAACACCACTAGTATTCTCAATACTCTACACAATAGCATCAGACCCAGCAATGCAGATGATCCACGTCGTAAGCGGTTTAACAGGTGTTGGAAAAACAACATTTGTATACAACTCTGTGAAGATAGCTCTACAAGCTCTTGGATTAAACGAGAAAGATGTTAAAGAGGTTTTCCTAGCATCATATATACAGCTACTAGAAGAGTTTGCAGCTCTTCTAAAGATCCTCGATAAAAAGAATACGAGAATACCAATAGTTGTAGTAGATGATGTAGCTGCTACTCTATCAGCATACATATGGTTCACAGAGAAGAGGAGTAGAGCTATACAGCTAAGCAAATTCTTAACAATATCGAGAGAAAGAATATCGAGTCTTATCCTTGTAGGACCCTACGGAATGGTATTCAAAGGAGTAAGGAGACTTGCACACTTCATCTACGAACCAGAGACATGGTATCTACCGCTACCTGATAGAGACTATATAGTAACTCTATGGAGTGTTACTAGTGGAGGTGAGGAGAGAGGAAAGGTAGTAGATATAACTGCAACAGTAACACCACACCCAATGAAAGTCGATGACGATGTGTATCAAGCGATAACATGTATCAAGGGTAGGATATGGAGAGAGATAGTTGGTGAAGTTTGGAAATGGATAGAGAATTCGAATCGCTAAAGATCGTGCTAAAGCTATCGGATAAAACTATCGATATAGCTAAGAAGATTATACAGAGATTACCTAGAAGCGGAACTGGGATCTCGAAAAAGATTCTAGCACTATATCTAGCAGCTATAGAAACAGGTGAGTATATACCTCTAACATTTTTAACGAATAGCAGAGGGGTAACGAAGATCGTTAGATACATAGCTAAGAAATCTGGTATAGAAATCGATCTAAGTTCGATAAAAATGATTGAGTACGAGGTTAGAGGTCTCTTTAGAGTTATCGGCTACCCAGAGGAAATCACAGAACTAGCTGTTTGTGTAGCTAAGAAGCTTATGGAGAACTTGATGAATAGGGTAAACGGTATCGGGATAAGCTATAAGAAGATTATCGCTGTATCGATATACGTAGTTATGTTCTATGCATGCTATGGAAAGTTTAGAGGTTTAGGCACCCCGTGGAGAAGACTAGGATTTGTATGGAGAACAGGTTCTAACACGTTGTGGTGGAGAGCAAAGAGATATGTTGAAGAATGTGGAAAGAGTATCTGCTAAAACAGCGGTTTTACATAGGCTACATAAGCTTTGTTTATATAGATAACATCAACTGATTCAAGTTCTGTTTTCGCTTTAGGGTTCTTAACCAAGATCTTGAACCAGTACCTAGATGAATCAATAAGTTTTCCTCTAACCTCTTCACCTGTAGCAAGTTTTACAATAACCTCTTTATTGATGTACTCATCTGAGAAATCCTGCAGTTTCTTCCTCTGCCTCTCCCCAGACCCCTTACCCACCTCCTTATGAGCTACCATCGAGACCCACCTCTAGGTTTGTAGAATGGACAGAAAGCACAGATAAGCTTATGCATATAGACATCGATTCTATACCTCTTACCACTAGAAGTCTCAACCTCTTTAAGCTTTAACCCAGGTACAGGTAGAGAAAAATCTCTTAAAGTACAGAAACCATCATCATCGATATAAACACATCTAAACTTATCAACTGTAAACCTAGGTAAGATACTCCACTCAAGTAAGCTTATAGCGATCTGGATATTCTGTATAGAGGATCTAAGATCATCAACAGCTACTTTAAGATCTTCAACACTCTTAACAACAACATCAACACTACTACTAGTACTAGTAGAGCTTGTACATGGCTCTGGAAGAACACCAAAAACAATAGATGCTGCAGTATCCCATGTAACTCCATACCTCTCCTTAACCTCTCTAACCCTCTGATAAAGCTCTGGATAACGCTTCTTGAGGTAGTAAGCAAGCTTAGATCCTCTAAGACGTAGATGTAGAGTTTTCTCCATAAACACACCAGTTGATACAGACATCAACAAATATCAACTGCTAACAAAGTCAATAAGTTGATGTGAACATCAACTAACATCAACTAGTGAAACCAGTAAAGAAAAGAGTATCAAGGTTACTCAAATGAAGATATTATAATGTAATATACGTTAATATATGTGGTGCTGTTTTCTGCAGAACTACATAGCAAGTATGTGTATCGTTTGCAGAAGGGTGATGAGTTGATGTTTATGTCAACTACGTCAACTTTTTGTTTTTCTGCTCGCAGAGTAGCGATAAGCTTATTAACTAGGTAGCGGTTTTTCTGCCTGCAGAAATGTGGTGAGATTATGAAGTTCATCGTGCTTGGCTTTACAGAGGGTTTGAGTAGTAGAGCTATTATTGGTAGGTATAAGTCTGAGGAAGAGCTTAGAGATATCTTCTTAACTGATAAGCTTAGCAAAGCTGCTAGAAAACTCTATGTTTTTGAGATCTGCAGATCTGGAGAACTGCATAGCTGTTTATGGGTAGTGAGTTTCGATATTAAGCTTGTTAGAGTTAAGGATCCTAGGAGAGCTGGTGGAAAGAGCTATGCAAAGCCTAGCCACATATACACAGAGCTTAAAGAAGCTATGCTCACTTATCTGTGTGGTCATGTGGATGCCTCTACCTATATCTGTGGAGAGAACTATAGCGATGAGGTTGAGAACATACTGCTACAGGTAACTGATAGAGATAAATTCAAGGTGGAATCCTACTCTGTGAAACCTTG
>Ga0326760_1000590_pt1 | contig 18308 bp, 16 predicted proteins | sample GCREP_S_FD_207668 | JGI IMG/M metagenome (GOLD analysis project Ga0326760, IMG submission 207668) | Hot spring sediment microbial communities from Geyser Creek Basin, Yellowstone National Park, WY, United States - GCR.EP_S | ecosystem: Environmental > Aquatic > Thermal springs > Near-boiling... | reverse complement strand
TTAGCTAATTTAACGCCTGTTAGGGGAGTTACGCTGAGGATTTTAACTAGGCACGAGTCCTCTATACAGACACTTACTAGAACACGTTTCTTAGATTCTCCAGTAGCTAAGGCTCTCGGAATTACAGAGGTATACTTTATACAAGTTTCTGCTGAGACATGGCCACAGTACATTGAAGACGCTAAGAAGATGGGAGCGCCTATAGATATCGCCTGGGGTGGTGGCCCCACACTATTTAACTTACTGGATGAAATGGGTTACTTAATGCCAATTGACCCCACTAGTAAACCTGAACACTACGCTATCATATATGAGCTCGGAAAAATACCCGATAGAATAGCGGGTGCAGAGACGTATAAGAGAGACCAAGAAGGCCGCATAAGGTGGATTGGTGCAAGTGTTAGTAGTTTTGGCTTCACAATAAACAAGCTCCGTATAAGTCAATTTGGCGTACCTGAGCCGAGAAGCTGGGAGGATTTAACGAGGCCTGAGTACGCCAAGTACTTGCCGGAAATACCTCTCCTGGGAACAGCTGATCCACAACAAAGTACTAGTAACCTGCGAATCTTCGAGATAATACTACAAGCTAAGGGCTGGAATGAGGGATGGAAGATACTAACTCTACTAGCAGCTAACGCGATAATATACAGTGAGAGCGGTGCTGTGAGAGACGCTGTAACGAGAGGAGATATAGCGATAGGAACAACAATAGACTTTTACGGCTACATGGCTATGCACGTAAACCCGAATTGCCAGTATATAGCGCCTGAAGGCGAGACTATAGTAAACTCAGACCCAATCGCGATATTAAAAGACACTAGGTACCCAGTACACGCAGCCGCATTTGTAGCGTGGGTTCTCAGCGAGTATGGTGGTCAACTAGTCTGGCTTAACGAGGAGATAAACAGAATACCAATAAACCCGAGTACATTTAACACTACAGAGGGGGCTCAGAGACCAGACTTAAAAGCGGCTTTCGAGAGTCTGCTAAGCACAAGGGGAATAGAGTTCAATGAAACTCTCTCTGTAAACTGGGTTAACTCTGTAATATACTACTTTAAAGCTACACTCATAAACACGCATTATGACCTTCAGGTAGTGTGGGCATTAGTAGCAAAAGCTTACTTGGATGGAAAAATCTCAAGAGAGCAGTTTGAGTATCTAGTTAACGAGCTCACTAAACCTGTGAGATTTAAAGATCCGATCTCGGGTAACACGGTTGAGTTTACACTAGACTACGCTATAAGCGTAAATAAGAAATTGAGAGAAGATCCGAGTGTTTATAATGCACTTATGAGAGCGTGGGAAAGTGCTGCACGAGAGAAATACTTATATGTTAGCAACCTACTGCAAGCGGCCTTGGGCGGTGTGACCACATCTACAGAAACACCAACAGTAACTCCAACTACGCCTACCCCTACGGGAGCAATATCACCCACACTAATGATACTAGTTGTAGTAGTAGTTGTTGTCATAATCGCGATGATAGTTACGGCTTTAGCGAGGAGGGAGTAGCTCTAATAGGCAAAACTTTTTTTACTTCTCCATTCACAATATGTCTCAAAGAGAAGAAAGAGGCTGGTGTAAGCTATTTGACTGGTAGTCCCAGGGCCGGGCTCTCAGATGTCATCTTAGCGAGTGTATTCTTCTCAGCACTTTACATGCTGGGATTTGAGGTCTTAACTCCATTTGAAGCAGAGCTCTTCGCGTACATTGTGTGGGTTGCAAGCTTTCTCTACGGGTATTTTGCACTACTATTAGGATTTGACTATGTGAGAGTTAAAAGTAGCCCTACTCTGTCGTTTATTGCCGCTGTCTTAGCCCTCTATGAGATAATCGTCATATTTACTGGTGTAAGCGGAGTACTAAGACTACTTGCAGTAGCATTCTCACCCTTTGTAGGACTCGTCTCTCTAGGTGCTCTGCGAGAGTGGTTTAGTAGCATTAAATCTCAGAGAGAAATAGCTAAGGTGGGTTTTGGGTACAGAGTGAAGTCTGCTTTTTACCAGCTTGATAGGACAATGTGGTTTTTCTTCATAACGGGTTTCATATATCTCGTAGCATTCATGCTTATTCCAATACTAATAGTGCTTCTTTACTCGTTTACTCCTCCAACGGGTGGAGAGTGGTGGGCTAACTTCTACACGGTTCTTAGGACACCAGGCTATGTTAACTTGAAACCCCTATATGCAGAGCCATTTAAGAAGATCACATTGCCTAGTGGTGAGTGCATAGTTGTTCTAAGAGGAGTGAATTACGGACCCGTATTAAACAGCATTATTATAGCTGCCATAGTAACAGCTACTACGACTATACTGGGTACGTTTGTAGCGTTCATTTTAGCACGCTATAGGTTTCCAGGTCACACCTTACTAAGAGTTCTCGCGATAATACCACTATTTAATACACCATTCATAAACGCATATGTCATTAAGCTTCTATGGGGCGAATACGGCCCTATATCCACGCTGTTAAGGGCCATAACAGGGTGTTCTCTGCGCATTGAGGGGCTTGCCGGCGTCGCGGTTACTCAGATACTCTCATTCTACCCAATAGTGTACCTAAATGCATACACATCATTTATCAATGTAGATCCCTCTATGGAGGAGCAAGCAGAGAACCTCGGCGCTAAGGGCTTTAAACTATTCAGGTCAGTAACACTTCCATTAGCACTTCCAGGCATAGTTGCCGGCTCAATACTTGTGTTTGTCTTCAGCTTAGAGGATCTGGGTGCACCAATAGTATTTAATGAGCGTGAGTTAATGAGTTATAGAATATTTAGTGGACTCACAACAGTGTATGGGCAAGTTTCACCTGAAATAGCTGCTCTAGGAATAGTAATGTTAGTTTTCGCCTTGATAGCGTTCCTCGCTATAAGAAACTATGTTAGCATGAGGAGTTATGCTATGATTAGTAGAGGTGGTAGGTGGAATCCACGTATTAGAAGACTAGGTCGCCTCGGAGTAGTACTCGTCTACCTCTTAGTGTTTCCACTAGTAGTCTTCACGGCGCTTCCACAAATAGGAGTAATTTTAATGTCTCTAAGAGTACTCAAGCCCTATATTGGTGTATCTGGTTTAGAAATTGGTATCTCAGAGGATCCCCTATATAGCTTTAGAAGAATTCTAAGTGATCCAGACATATACAAGTATGTAACGAACACTGTAATATACGCTGGCGTGGCAGTGGTAATAGCTGCTTTCTTAGCTACATGTATAGCCTACAGTGTTAGTAGAATTAAGGTTAAATCTATAACTAGCGTTTTAGACTCTCTTGCAGTAGCCCCACTAGCTATACCTGGACTAGTGTTCGCACTAGGTTACTACATACTCTTCTCTGGCTTAGGGAGAATTCTACCTGTGCAGATAGGAGCTAGAATAAGCCCTGCAAGCCCGGCATTTGAGGCTTGGCTAGTGTTTATTTTAGCCTATAGTGTTCGGAGATTACCCTACGTTGTGAGGTCTGTTTTCGCGGGATTCCAGCAAATACACGAGAACTTAGAGGAGGCCGCGTTAAATCTTGGAGCCACGAGGCTTAAAATGGTGTTTGGAGTTATACTACCACTAATTATGGGCTATATTCTCAGTGGCTCACTAATAGGATTTATCTACATGGTTACCGAGGTCTCTACAAGCGTGACTTTTGGAGGTATTAGACAAGAACAGGCGCCTCTAACGTTCTTCATGAAACAGTACTACACGGGCTTTGCCGGTTTAGGGCCGGAGGTTGTTGCGGCTATAGGATCAATACTAATAGCTTTACAGCTAATAGTAGTAATAGTAATAGTCTATGTATTTAAACAGAGGTATGCATTTATAGGTATTTAGGGGGGTTTGTTGACAAGAGTCACTTTAAAAGACGTGTCAAAGTACTATGGTAGCATTGTAGCAGTTGACCACGTGTCTTTTACTGTTGAAAAGGGAGAGCTATTTACACTCCTGGGCCCCTCGGGGTGTGGTAAGACAACCACTCTCAGAATAATCGCCGGCTTTGAGACTCCAGATACAGGGAGAGTGTACTTCGACGACGATGATGTCACGTTTCTAAAGCCATATAAGCGCAATACGGCAATGGTTTTCCAGAATTACGCGTTATGGCCGCACATGACCGTGTTTGACAACGTCGCATATGGGCTTCGAGTTAGGAAAAGAGAATTAAAGCTATCAGAAAACGAGATCAAGAAGAGAGTTATGTGGGCTCTAGAGCTAGTAAAGCTCAAAGGGCTTGAACACCGTTATCCTCTTCAACTTAGCGGTGGACAACAGCAGAGAGTAGCGTTAGCTAGAGCCCTAGTAGTTCAACCTCGAATATTACTCCTCGACGAGCCTCTAAGCAACTTAGACGCCAAGTTGAGAATAGAAATGAGAGAAGAGCTAAAAAGACTCCAGAAGTCACTGGGAATTACCACAATTTACGTCACACACGACCAAGTGGAAGCTATGAGTCTAAGCGACCGCGTTGCAATAATGAATAAGGGCAAGATCATCCAGGTCGGGACACCTAGAGACCTATACTTCAACCCCAAAAACCTATTTGTAGCAGACTTCCTCGGGCGCAGTAGCATATATAGGGGCGAGGTGCTAGTCCAAGAAGGGAATGGGGCTATAGTAAAATTAGAGGACACTGATATTACAGTTAGAGGCGTGACACCCGAGAAGACGCTACCAAACAAAGTGGCAGTTGTAATAAGACCTGAAGTAATGAAAATAGGCTCAAGTGAAGACAGTAAAGATACTGTTGTGAAGGGGACACTGGAATTCGCGATGTTTGTAGGCGACAAGGTAGAGGGGAGAGTGAAAATCGGCAATTTAAAGCTACTCGTCTACTTGCCTAATACTCAGGAGGTCAGAATAGGAGATGAAGTAACCCTCACTATTCCGTGGAGAAACACCATTATCTTACCCCTAGAACTAGAGTAACTGTGTCCAGGAGTTATTCTTTAAACAGTAAGTTACACTTGAATGCACTAGAGTACCTCCTCTTAGCCTACATGTATTTACCTGTAGGCACTCCTCGCTAATCCAGTCTAGAGTCATAAATGAAGGCGTATAGTTCCCTCCCCCACCACCCCAGACACCCGTGAGGGAACCTGGGTTTAAGAGTAGAGTAGAGCCGTCGGGACTTACACGGGTGAAGTCTGCGTGAGTGTGTCCTGAGACAAGTACTTGTACACCTAGTCTCCTAGCTATTTTTGAGAGCTCTACGGGGTTTCCACGGGGATAGACTCCATCGCCGTGAATTAGTCCAATTTGAATCGACTTGTACTTAACAATAGCCTGTTTAGGTAGTGGTAAGTAGTCCATATTCCCCCTTACAACGTAGTAGGTTTTTGCAATGCTCTTAATCCAGTCGAGAACTTCTTCGGATGTTAAATCACCAGTAAATAAAACTAGTTCCCAGGGTTTCAACTCAGATAAGTGTTTAGAGATAGTGTGTGGAATACTCGTAGCTCGATCTGGTATGTGAGTGTCTCCCATAATGAGAACTCGGCTGGTCAATATTGATCAGCCGGGTAAGTTCTCTTCACTAATCGAGCCGGAGGTAAGTCATCACCAATACTACTAGTTATAGAATAGTAGTTAATAAAGACACTACTCAGCGTACTTCTCAATTTTCTTAGTGAATACGTAGTTAAATGGGAATGGTATAAGTAAATAGATTAGAGGCCTGTATTCCGGTGATAAAAGCCTCTTGAGGACTCTCTTAGCACTCGCGTATCCATCACAGTAACCGCTGAGCACGCCCTCTACTATCTCCTCGTAGATTTCCTTATTATAAATAGCTCTCCAGTAGCCGTCTACGGTTAGAGTTGACGCGAGGACCAGTAAATCCCAGGCGGCGTACTCGTCACTATAATTCATAGTAGCCTGCTCAGCGTCGATAATGTAAATACTATTGTCTGTGGTGTAAACGAAATTAGTGATTTTTGAGTCTCCTAGAGCCCACCCCTCCTCGTGGCAGTTGCCGAGTTCTCTGCCTACGTTGTAGTGGGCTGCTCTTGGTGCGTTGTAACTATATGTCTCACCCTTGACGAATTCTCTGATCAATACGCTACTCGAGAAGTCTACTAGGATGACTTTAGGCTTATTAAAGCACTTCTCTGAGTACTGGAGAAAGCCGACCTCGCGTTTAAGTCTCTCAAATGGGTCTTGCTCAAAAGGATACTTCCTCACAGCTAGATTTGAAGTTGTAATTAAAAACCACTTTAATACGCCTAGTTCACTAGCGTACTTCTTAACCACGTAGATCTTATCGCCGACAATATAGTACTCGGTCTGCCTAGATAACTCATCTAAAAAGCTAATTAGACTAGTCTTCACAGTAACACCAATCTAGACTGCACACTACTAAGTCTACTATTGTAGAATCGAGGCTAAAATAACACGATTTTTGTCTATAACTCCGGGTAAATATATAGAAGCCTGGGCTTCTAATTGTGAAAGGCAGTTAAATAAACATAAATATACATTGTAGAACAGATGGTTCAAGGAAGTATACATAGAGATCACCACTAAAATTCTATTAGCGACTATCAAGTGAATACTTAAATACCTAGGTCTCTCTGGGGTATGCTTTGGGGGCCGCTGTTGTCATCTTCGGTTTTTTCCGAAAGACCGATTACTCATAGAAGCGACATAATAGTGATCCCACTAAAACCAAGGAAAAAGATGATTTCAATTAGAGTTAACGCGGATGACATACTCGTTATAGATAAGTTCACTTCTAAGAATGGGTATTATTCGAGAACACTGGTTTTAACAAAGCTCATTGAAGCTTTCGCGGAGGGTATTAGGAGGGCGAATTTCCGTGTTAATAGTGTAAGGCTGGTATTTTCAGGTGGAGAAGGCAGTGGGGAAAAAGAAGTCAATATAGTCATAGATTTAAATAGTAATGAGAAGACGCACGCTTAGAGTATCCTACTTCTTCGCTTTAACAGCATTTATAATTAACTTGACTATATCTGCTGGTAACCCTATCATGTGTGCAATTTGCTCTGGTGTGAACGCCTCTCCGTACTTACTATAAAACTCTGTAACTGCGTGTATAGGCTCCATGTAGAATATTCTCCTGCCCTCTTTAACCTTAGCTATTATACCGAGTCTATTTAGCTTAGCGAGGTAGCGGGATTCTATAGTTCTAGCTCTACCAGTGTACTTCGCGACGTCATCTGCTGTTACTTTCCTCAGCGCGATAACAGCGTCTAGCGTCTTGAGAACTGGTGGAGTAATAATTATGCCTCTCTTAACGAGAAATCTAATATCATATATTCCACAGAGTTCACTATACTCCATGTTAACACACCACTTTAACTGTAATATCTGATTTGTACAGAGCTTAATAAATACTTCTACTGAAAATTATAAATGTTAAAGAGCAAATATGTATTTTCAACATAATAGTCAATTATAATATCAATTTTAAATGATTCTAACACCCTACTTGGATAAGTGTTAATTCTTAATAAGGGCTCGGTGGTAGAGTTTAGACTAGGTGTATGTATGTCAACTGCGAGGCTACTTTCAGGTGGAAGACTACTCGAGGAGGTTACTAATAAAACTAGAGATCACATGAAACACATTGTTCAGGGTCTAGGTATTCTTAATGATATAATCAGAAGTTACAGAGATCTAAGCTACGAGGAAGCACAAAGCAAGTATGATGAGCTAAACATGCACGAGGAGAAGAGTGATGAGATCAAGAGAAGCATTATGAGTATTCTTAAAGCCACTCACTTACACCCGGAGGATAGAGAGGACTTATTGAGAATAATATTAACACTAGACGACGTTATTGGCTTAGCAAAGGCTATTGCTAAAAAGATGATTATATTTAAGCACTTAAAACTCGAATTGCCAAGTAATGTACACAGCACACTATTAGATATGTCTAATAAGTCTATTGAGGCTGTGAAACTAGTAGCTGAGCTACTTGAGTCTACAGGGGCTGGTTATAACAAGATCGTTGACTTAACACACAAGATCGAGGAGCTTGAGGAAGAAGTAGACGATATAAGGCTTCGCGCCTTCGAAGAGCTGTTAAAGGAGTGTTCAACTAAGTTTATACCACTGTGTATTGTAATGCCAGTAGTTATAGATGACCTGGAGAAAGTTACTGATAAGTGCGAGGATATTGCAGACCTATTCCGCCTTTACGCTGTGTCGAGGTAGCTGAATTGGTAATTTACTGCGTAGTGCCAGCAGCTGGCGAGAGCACTAGGTTTCCGTGGAATAAGCTTCTCTATAATTACTGTGATAAGCCTGTTATAGTGCAGACTATTAGCAATATCCTGGAGTCTGGTGTCTTTAAAAAAGTAGTTGTTGTACTGGGTTACCAGCACGAGCTGGTTGCTGATGCCTTGAGGGATTTCAGGAGTCACGTAGATATTACTGTTAATTCTCACTATAAACAGGGTATGAGCACTTCTATTAAACTCGGAGTTGAATATATTGCTAGAAACTACGGGGACGCTAGAATTATAGGTGTTAATCCGGGAGACGTTGCCTGGATACACCCAGGGATTTACACTAGCGTAGTAGTGCGGTTCTCCGAGCAGCTGGGTAGGTTTCGTGTAGCAGTAGCAGCGTATAGGGGTATAAGGGGGCACCCAATACTTTTCTCCTCCGAGATCCTCAGTGAACTCCTCTCAATAAGCGAGGAGAAAATGGGCTTGAAAGAAATAACCTCGAAGTATAGAGATCAAACTCTAATAGTCGAGACAGGCTATCCTGGAGTAATACTAGACCTGGACACTGTCCTCGATATACTCAGAGTTAAACAACTGGTTAACAAGTAGATATCTCGGCGTAAAGTATGCAAAAACACTCTAAGGGATTTATAACCTCCAAGGAGGAGCCATAGAGATCAAAAAACACCACAAACAACCATTGAAAAACTGAAAAAGTGTTGCAAATCACTCTTCTAAAAGCATACTAGGAGGGCTACTATACTCTGATTTCACCGTTTCTCACAACTCTAATTGAAACGCCTTCTTCGTCTACGTCGATTACTATTTCCGGTGCTCCATAGATTAAATTGTGCTTCATGGCTAGCGTGTCCTGATACGCACCCGTGTCGAGAATGGCAATGTAGTAGTCTTCGTTTTTAACAGGTAGAGTCAACGGTACACCTCTTAGTTTCAATTTAGTTCCTGGAATAGCAACTAGCTTACTATCTACTGTTGTGAGAATTGGTTTTCTCGTATTCAATAGGTTGCCTGGACTAATATAGTGGGAGATTTCACCCATACTGTCACAGGTTATGTCAGCTAGAGATGCCAGTACCTCGGGTTGCCTATTAAGGCCCTGTACTGGTATAACCTGGAAGTACTGATCTACGAGAACAGAGTCCGGAATATCCGCGAATATGGACATGTTTAAGACAAAGCGCTTACTAGGCGAAGTCATAATTCTCAGAATACTGTTATCACCTAGAACATCACTAATGCTTATATCACCTGTGAGTAGAAGTGCTGAGACCCTCTGCGATATCTCATCTTCAACAAGCGCTATCAAGTCCTCGTAGAGCTCGCGGATCTTGACGTCTTTCTCGCTGATTGATCTCAATTCACCAAGTAGCTCTCTTACTCTTGATAGAAAGGTCTTAGCGTCTCTAATAGACCGTATTTTCTCAGCGTATTCATGTAGCGTATTAGTGCTCTCTTTGTACTTTACAGCGGAGTATGGTCTAACGTCAATTACTTTCGTGACTAGAATTCTGTGTGATGCAACTATAAACCTCCCTCCCTCAAACACTAGATCAGGGTTTCTATGGTTCTTTGAAAACTCGCTGATCAGTAGCCTAGCGTAGTCAATAACACTATAATCAGGTGACTCCTCCTCGCTATCTCTTACATCTAAGTATGGGTATGCTAGGCCTCCTCCAGGGTCTACCATTGATATGTTCTCAAAGCCCAGCTCTAAGAGCTCCTCGTAAACGCTTCTCAGCTCTTTCACATAGGTCCTCACATCACTGAATCTAGAGATCTGCGATCCTGGGTGCATGTGTAGTAATACTGTCCTGCTCTTTAACCACTTAAAGTCATCCATGATCTTAATGAGAGTGTTCATGGTTAAACCGAATTTACTGGATAATCCGGCTGAATCAGACCACTTGCCGTGGGGTTTTGTAATGGGCTTTACGCGAATTCCTACTTCTAGTTCTGGGTACTTCTCCACTATTTCAGCATCGTGCTCGCTCTCCACGTCAACTATAACGCGCCAGCCTAGTTTATGTAGTTTTAAGAGGAATTCAACGACCTTCTCCGTGAAGACTCCATCGTATATTAGTGTGCGAGGAGAGTACTTTTCGGCTAAACTTACTAGTAGTTGAAGCTCGCCTAGAGAGCCTGTATTAAACCCCCACTTGTACTTCTCACCGTACTTGAATATACTTTCAACAACTACTGGTATTGGGTTTACTTTCATCGGATAGACTGGTAGCAGCAACCCCTTATAGCCCGTGGCTTTTATTAGCTCGTTGAACGTCTCGTAGACAAGCATCATTGCTCTACTAATCAGCGGCAGTATTCTTATATAGGTTAAGTCAAAGCCGAATTGCTTCACGAGGTCTCTTATTCTAAGCGATCGATCTCCTAGTCTTATTACCAAATATCCATCTTCGTCAATATCTAGAACATCCCCTCTAATTGAGTGCTCTAAGCCGTATACTCTTCTCGCTATGTCCCTAGACCATGTCTCACTATGCATTTCTATCTATGCCATACTACTAATCTGTCCTTAAGATAAGTAGGAAACGCCTTATAAGCTATGACCTCACAGAAATATAATACACCTGTATTACCCGCTACGTAGTTCCCTGTTCCTCTAATGGGTCAGGCGGTCCGTGAATTCTTCACGAATCAGGTATGAGGGACCCTCTTCATCCCTAAAAATGCTCTCTGATAACACGTGCTTATAACTACTGGGTATTACATCTTGATGTTTAAGCTTTAAGTAGTTTTCTTCAGTTTCCTCGCAGCTCTCTTTAAGACCTCTAGCAGCTCTTCGGGAGGCAGATATCCCGGTACGACTTCAACGGGAGTAGCTCCATAAACATCGTAGTCCTCGACGCGTGTTATAGCAACATAGGGAACGTACATTACTCGGTATTTATCGGCCTCATATGGGTGTTCAAAGGCCTCAATTGTCTCAACTATTAAGTTACTGTTTACAATGCCTACTTGATTCATGAAGTCTGATACTATTGGGCAGTATGGGCACTCTGGAGTAACAAATACTTTTATGTGCATTGGAGTCTCAATAGACTCGACCTCCTCTACTGTGTGCTTATCTATTCTAACACCCTCAGAGATGTACTCGTGGACGTAAATAAATGGCGCAAACTCCTGTCCACTTGGCAGGCCGTAGTACCTTACGTTTCTTCTCACAGTGTCATATATAAAGGCGGGAACATACCGGGGTTTTAAGTGCCTTGCAGAGTGAAAATCCAGTATCTCGAAACTAATCTTACCATTACTAATAGCAGAGAGTTCTTCTACGAGCTGCTTTGCCTCAGGACACGTGTTACACTTTCCACTACTACCCGGCGACGATGTAGAGTCTAGTACAAGTACGTCTCTAAGGCTTTTCCTTAAACCGGCAAATATGCGTCTTAGCTCACTCGCTGTTTCCTCGTCAAATAGTGAAGCCACTTAAAGCCACCTCCATAGTAGTTGAATTAATATCTAAGTATACCTTATAAACAATATTAGAGTGAGCTAGTTTGAGTAAGCCTCTCACCCTGAGAGTTCTAGAGGAAATAAGCAAAAACCCTGGTCTCAGCGTTAAGGAGCTCTCAGAGCTACTTGGAGTTAACGTGGAGAGAACAAGAGGCATACTATATAAGTTAAAGTCGAGCGGCTTTGTCGAGAAAGCTGGGAGAGGTTACGTGTTAACAGAGAGGGGAGTTAAGTTCTTAGAGTTCCTTGAAAAGTCGAAGAGAACAGCTGTGAGAGAAGAGACACTGGTAGGGGAGCGCTTAGAGACTAGTAAAGAGGAGAGTTTAGAGAGCGCTACAGCGATGTCCCGCGCTGAGTCCCATGGGAAAGTGCGTGAAGCATATTCCAGTGAAATGAGTATTGATCAGCTGAGAGTAAAGCTCGAAGAGCTCGAGGAGAGAGTTGAGAAGTTAGAGAGGGCTGTGAGAGACCTTGAGAAAGCTGTGCAGGCGGGGCGCAGGAAGCCTGAAAGCGTGATCTTAGAGGAGCCAGTCATGTTCTTTAACGACGCGGTCAGCAGGTACGGGCAGGCATACGTGGAGAAGCTGATCTCTGAGGGTAGGGTTAAAAGAATAGGCATGATAGTAGTAGACGCAGTATTCTACTCGGAGTTTAAGAGTAAATTTCCTATAAGAGTGCAAGATGAAGACAAGTTATCGCACTACGAGAAGATACTACTCGATGAAATGAGGAGAGAAGCGATGGTTGTTCTCTTCGCGGGGAGAGAGTACAGGCTTGTAGAGACTTAAATGTAAGCTTTGATAATCAGGACTCGGCCTCCTCGTAATCCCATGTCAGTACTGAGGCGTACTTCTCAGGGCATTTCACTCCATCCGGGCACCCCTTTCCGTGCCTTATAGGGGTCTTTAACTTACTGAGTAAGACTACGCGGCTGGGTATAGACTCGCTGAGTAGCTCGTAACCCACTATCTCACCGAGCTTCCTAGCGAACTCGCGTACCTCTGAGTGAGTAGGCATACTGCTGAGAGATAGGCGCTCTCTACTAACACCTAAATACATATAGGCTTTTACTTCAACGTAGTGGGGATTACCTTTAACTATTAGCTCCGCGAATCTCTTTAAGGCCTCTTCGTGATCGTTAAATCCCTTGACGAGAGTAATTCTGTAAGTCACAGGGGAGTTAAACGACTTCAGTAATTCAACTGTCTCTTGAAATAGCTCCCAGGCCCTAGGAACTAGCGGCCTGTTGAAGTACTCGTATGATTTCTTATCCCAAGCTTCCATGCTCACATATAGTTGAGTTGGCTCGGTTTCAAGGCTTTTTAGCACATCAGGCCTTGTACCGTGAGTAACTAGGAAAGTTGTTATGCCACGTCTATGATACTCCTCAATTAGCTCACTCAGCCTCGGGTACAGTAAGGGCTCGCCGGCTAGGCTTATTGCGGCGTGTTTTGGATTCAAGGCCTCTTCAACCATTTTCTGGTCTGCAGACGGATTGCCTTTAAACCCTGCGACTACTTGCCTATGAGCTCTAATACTCTCTTCAACTAGCACTTCAGGGTCGTCTACTACTGGTGGTTTTGTATCGTCCCAGTGCATACCTATATCTTCTGGCTGAATTCTCCAGCAGTGAAGACACCTATTCCAACACCACGCTACAACTGGTGTCATTTGTATACACCTGTGGCTTTCAATACCATACCACAGGCACTTGTAGCAAAATCTGTGTCTAATAATAGCCTCTTTAGTCCAGTGACACCTCTTAACGGCGCCTAGAGTTCCTATGATGTGATATCCCTGCTTCGCAAGCCTCTCGTATATTGCCCTGTAGACTGGACTACTACTCCAAAACTCTTCTCTCCGCTCTCTAACTCTCCCCCAGTCGATAGTCACTTAGTACACCTCTAGTAAACACCTGTGCAAAACACCTTATATCTCAGAGCACTACGTTTTATGAAATTCAGAGTTAAATGAATAGTAATGATTTATTAGTTTGCCGTGCTATTTGGAGTAATAATGAGTGATGAGCGAACCCGTGACGGATCAGTGAAGAAGGTTGGCGTTGCTGAGCTCGAAGTGGGGGCTGATGAGTCTTGTCTAAGAGATATAAAGTTTACACGTGGCTCGGCGAGGATTACGAGTTTGAAGTTGTCGAGAAGTCTCGAGATACAGTAGTACTTAAGAGTACTAGGACTGGCAGGCTGTACAGGGTTAAAGTGGAGTATCCTGGTGATAAGAGAGTAGTATGTGATGTTAATGGTGTTAAGCACACAGCGTACATTAGTATTGGTGAGGGTGTATTTATAGACTACGAGAAGGTACCGGTATCTCGAGTTACATCGTACAGTGTAGCTGTGAGCAGAGTTGAAGAGAAGAAACCGGCGAGAAAACCCGTTGAGGCACCGGGAATTATCACAGCCCCGATAACTGGTCGTGTTGTAGAGGTCAAGGTACCCGTCGGAGCCAGTGTCAAAGAGGGAGATGTGTTGCTACTAATGGAGTCTATGAAAATGGTTATTGAGGTTAAATCACCCTATAGTGGCGTTGTTGAGGAGATATACGTGGAGAAAAATAAGCCCGTAAATAAAGGTGAACCCCTCTTAAAAGTGAAACTACGCGGGTAAAAAACTAGATTAAACTACAGTGGAATATTACTGTGCTTTCTCAGAGGAGTGGGCTCAGCGTGCTTAGTGGAGAGAGCCACGAGGGCTTCATACACCTTTTTCCTCGTTTGTGCTGGGTCGATCACGTCGTCAATATATCCCAGCTCAGCCGCCCTATACGGATTAGCGAACAGCTCCCTGTACTCTTTCAGCTTCTCTCTAAACAGGGCTTCCGGGTCAGGGGCTTTCTCCATTTCCTTTCTATACAGTATTCTAACAGCCCCCTCAGGTCCCATAACGGCTATCTCGGCCGTTGGCCAGGCGTAGTTTATGTCACTGTTTAGCGAGAGGCTCCCCATAGCTATGTATGCTCCACCATAGGCCTTTCTCATAACCACTGTGATTTTGGGCACTGTTGCCTCGGCGTAAGCGTGGAGTATTTTAGCTCCGTGTTTAATTATTCCGCCGTGCTCCTGGTCGACACCGGGCATGAATCCAGGCGTGTCAACCAGAGTCACGATCGGCAGGTTAAAGGCGTCGCAAAATCTAACAAATCTCGCTATTTTATTACTAGCGTCTATGTCTATTACTCCGGCATTAACTTCTGGTTGATTTGCCACAATACAAACGCTGTACCCCCCTATTCTACCAAACCCAACGACAGCGCTCTTAGCGTAGTTAGCGTGTACTTCTAAGAACTCTCCATTATCTACAATTAACTCTATTACTCGCTTAACATTAAAGGGCTTCATTGAGTCTAACGGGACGATCTCATACAGCTCATCAATTCTCCTATCCACCGGGTCCTCCGTAGCCACATATGGGGGTTCTTCAGTACAGTTGCTCGGCAAATACGATAAGAGCCTCCTAATTATTGTAAAAGCCTCCTCTTCGCTCTCAGCGACAAAGTGCGCGACTCCACTAATAGACCCGTGTACATCTGCCCCTCCGAGTTGCTCAAATGTAACAGATACTCCTGTCGCCGCCTTTACTACTTCTGGCCCAGTAATGAACATGTATGAGCCTTTAACCACAATAACGAAGTCCATTAATGCGGGACTGTACGCTGCGGCCCCCGCGCAGGGGCCCATTATTACAGCTATTTGAGGGATAACACCGCTCGCTTTCACGTTACTGTTGAATATTTTCCCACACCCGTGGAGAGCCGCAACACCCTCCTGTATTCTCGCGCCGCCAGAGTCGTATAGTCCTATTACAGGGACCCCTGTTTGCACTGCTAATTCTATTGTCTTCGCGATTTTCTCTCCGTGAGCTTCACCTATACTACCGCCGAGCACTGTGAAGTCCTGGGCGTAGACGTAGACGAGCCTGCCGTCTATTCTACCATAGCCTGTTATTACTCCATCACCGTAGAACCTAGCTTTATCCAGGCCGAAGTACGTAGACCTGTGGACTCTAAGCCACTGGAGCTCCACAAATGAGCCTGGATCAAGCAGTTTATCTAGCCTCTCTCTAACCCATAGCTTACCCTTCTGCTTTTGCTGCTCAATTTTCTCCTTGCCTCCTCCTAGTACCGAGAGCTCTCTGAGCTCTTGCAGCCTCTTTAATAAGTCACTGTGCTCGCTCATTCACTTTACCCTCTTAAAGACAGCCACCGCGGCAATGGTGCTAACACCACCGATATTGTGTATTAAAGCGGTCTCAGGGCTACTGGCCTTGAAGCCTGGGAAGTCGCCTCTAAGTTGCATAACAGCCTCAGCAGCCTGGTAAACCCCTGTTGCGCCAACGGGGTGCCCCCTGGCTTTCAGGCCTCCACTGAAGTTTACTTCGGGCTTATCACCCTTCTGGAACTTACCCTCCTTGAAGAGCTTAACAGCCATACCCTTAGGCGCGAAGCCGAGGTCTTCCAGCGAGGCGTAGGCGGTTATGTGAAACGCGTCGTGAAGCTCAACATAGTCAATGTCTTTAATTGTCAATCCTGCCTTCGCCAAGGCGCTTCTAGAAGCCAACACTGTTGACTCCATTGTTAGGAGGTCGCGCCTTGTAGACATGTCTACGCTGTCTGTAGCGACACTAACAGTAGAGAGCTCGACTAAAGTGTCCCTCCCAGTAATCTTACCGACTTCCCTAGCTTTCTCCTCCCCTCTAACTAGCAGTACTACTGCGGCGCCATCGCCGATTGGGGCCGCGTGAAACAGCCTTATTGGATCGGCTATTAGTGGGCTATTGAGGATCTCTTCTAGAGTAGTCTTTCTTGGAAGCTGAGCGTAGGGATTATAACTCCCGTATTCGTGCATTTTAAGAGGCCACAGCGAGAGGTCTTCATCAGTGTAGTTGAAAGTATTCATGTAAAGCCTGGAGATCATCGCGTTAAGACCCGTGAAAGTAACACCGTAGAAAACCTCGTAGTCAGCGTCAGCTGCCTGAGCTAGAGCCCTAGTCACAGTCTCGGTGTTAGCCTCAGTGAGCTTCTCTACGCCTCCTACAGCGACCACGTCGGCCACGCCTGATTTAACGAGAGCAAACCCAGTGTACAGTGCTACGCCTCCACTGCCGCAAGCAGCCTCGACTTTAAAAGCCGGTACTCCCCTAAACCCAGCGTAATCCGCGACAAGTGCTCCGAGGCTATCTTGCTGCATTAACACGCTAGAAGTCATATTCCCAACAACTATAGCCTGCGGTTTAACTCCACCAGCATCGTCAATAGCTTTCCACAGCGCCTCCGCGAAGAGCTCTTTAGCGTGCTTTTCGTAGAACCGCCCTATTTTAGTCATTCCCACTCCAACCACGAAGACGCGATCCATGATCAGCACCTCTCTAGTACCACAGTTAATACTCTCTATACAACGTGAGGTATAAAAGCTAATCGTAAAATCCCCATAGTTAATAGGTGGAGGTTAATACGCATGAACTGGATTAATGAAATTAAAGAAGCAATTAAGAGCTACGCTGAGAAAATAGAGGACAGTACCATTAAGAGACTCGTTCTTGAAATTCTAGAGAAACCGGAGCTCACATACACTGCTACTCGGCCGCTCATAAGTTTAGAGGAGTCCCCTGCAGCGCCACGTAAACACCACTACTTTACAGGAGGACTGCTACTGCACACTCTCTCTGTCGCGAGAACGGCCGCCGCGATCGCGCAGATCATTGAGGAAGTATACGGCGTTAAAGTCGACAAAGACGTGGTCTTAGCTGCAACAATACTACACGATATCTACAAGTACTACCAGTACACTAGAGACGACGTCTACGGAGGCTACAAGGCAAGAGATGACTGGTATTTACCACACCACTACGCATTAGTGGGAGAGCTAGTTATGAGAAAAGCACCAGAAAAGCTCATTAGAGTGATCTCAGAGATTCACGGAGAAGCACCCTTTACTACAATTGAAGGCCTCATAGCACACTTAGCTGACTCACTAGACGCAAAGCTGGGAGAGATACTACAGAACACAATGCTTAGTAAAGTTAAAGAGCTCGAACTCACTTGTCAACTATACAGAGCAGTAAATGAACTATTAGCCGAGAAAGGCCCAAGAGAAATTATTCCCCTCTTATTCGAGAACCCAGGTGAATTCAAGGAGAGAGTTACTAAAACCTGCTCAGCTATGAGTAATGAAACTAGATCACTTAACACGCTAGATCACTCTCTCTAATACACTCGCATATTAAATTCCAGTACTCCTTAGACCCCTTTAACTTATCATAGACCTCTGTGAGGTCTCTGCTTGTTAAAACATAGTCACCGAGGTACTTAATAGCAAACTTAACGAGGTCGCTCACATCACAGCTCCAATTTAAGAGTCCACTTTTAACTAAGAGTAGTAAGTCTAGTGGAGTAGGAATAAGCCTCTCAATTTCCACTAAGTAGTCGTAATTAATACTTCCCCTCGATAAGAGAAAGTACTCGGTAAACCTATCAACCACGAGAACATCCCTCCACGAGCTTGGAGCAGATAACTCAATTCTACTTGGTAGTACACTAAACCACTCAGTGAGGTCAATTCTCCCGTAAACTCTCGCCTTTATTACAAGCCCTATTAGTTTAACAGAGAGGTCAGTAG
>Ga0326760_1000587_pt1 | contig 18337 bp, 19 predicted proteins | sample GCREP_S_FD_207668 | JGI IMG/M metagenome (GOLD analysis project Ga0326760, IMG submission 207668) | Hot spring sediment microbial communities from Geyser Creek Basin, Yellowstone National Park, WY, United States - GCR.EP_S | ecosystem: Environmental > Aquatic > Thermal springs > Near-boiling... | reverse complement strand
GGGGCTGAGTCTAGCGGAGTGTGTAGTGGGCCCGCGGGGATTTGAACCCCGGACCTCCGCCGCGTCAGGGCGGCGTCCTAGCCAGCTAGACGACGGGCCCTCACTTCCATGATTCAACCCGGTTTAATAAACCTTAAGGAGGTAGGGCTTCGGTAGTCAAGTAGGTTGACTGTGTGCCGACGTAACAATTCACAGCTACTATAGCAGGAGTCTCACCCTTTAGGGTGAGTTGTAGAGTGGGTCTTCAGAGGGCCTAGCCTTCCGGGTAATGGTATTTGGTATCGGTAGGTCTCTGAGGGTATTTCTTGACGGGCCTGCGGCTTCGGAAGGTTAGGATGGCAAGCTCTTTAAGAAGCTGGTCTGCATACCCGTAGGGAATAGGTCTGGGCGAGGCTTAAGTTGGGGCTTTTAAATTAAAGCTCAGCTCCACTACAGCCTTAGGTGAAGGAGGTGGGTAGCGAGGTTGAACTGCGGAGGGCTATCCGGAGGAGGTTAATTGAGGAATCGGTAAACCCGTACCCGCATAAACCTAAGTACAGTCCTACGCCAGTGAGGGAGGTAGTTAGGTCTCCACAGGTTGGTGCAACAGTAGCAATAGCTGGTAAGATCCTAGGTATAAGGAGGCACGGAGGGCTGATATTCTTCGATATAGTAGATGACGGTGTACGCATTCAGTGCTCGGTATCTAGGGGTGAGGTAGGTGAGGGGCTGTTCAGCTTCTTCGAGAACTACGTAGACCTAGGCGATATAGTCAACGTTTACGGGACCCTCTACTACACTAGGAAGGGAGAGCTTACCGTAGCTGTTAAGGATCTACAGCTACTGGCTAAGGCTTTGAGGAGCCCCCCGGTTAAGTGGGGCCATAGGGTACTAGACCCCGAGGTTAGGTATAGGAAGAGGTACCTGGACTTAATGACGAACCCCCACGCTAGGAGGGTCCTCGAGGTAAGGTTCAGGACTATCGAGGAGATAAGGAAGTTCATGTGGAGTAAGGGGTTTATAGAGGTCGAAACACCGATCCTCCAGCCAATCTACGGAGGTGCAGCTGCCAGACCGTTCAAGACCTACGTATGGGCTCTAGATGCTGAGTGGTACCTAAGGATAAGCCTGGAGCTCTACCTAAAGAGGCTCGTAGTAGCCGGCTTTAATAAGGTCTTCGAGATAGGTAAGAACTTCAGAAACGAGGATATAGATGTCGAGCACAACCCGGAGTTCACGATGATGGAGTCCTACGAGGCCTACGCAGACTACAACGACGTGATGAAGCTAACCGAGGAGTTAATTAGCACCGTAGCCGAGAGAGTTCTCAGCACTACGGTAGTCGAGTACCCTCTGGGTAAGGAGCTGGTAAAGATAAGTCTATCCCCACCCTTCAGAAGGTTCACCATAGCCGAGGCCTTCCGGGAGTTCGCAGGTATAGATATAGAGGGAATAACCGATGATAAGGTTAAGGAACTACTTGCTAGGTATTCGATAAGCCTACCCGGAGGTTACGATAGAGGTAGGGCTATAGTTAAGCTATTCGATAGACTTATTGGTAGGGAACACCTCATCCAGCCTACATTCATCCTGGACTTCCCCCAATCCTCATCTCCCCTAGCTAAACCACATAGATCTAAGACGGGCTATGCCGAGAGGTTCGAACTCTACATAGCCGGCATGGAGCTGGCTAACGCGTATACGGAGCTCAATGACCCAGAGCTCCAGGCCGAGTACTTCAGGGAGGAGGAGGCCCGCAGAGCTATGGGAGATCTTGAGGCACATCCATTTGACTGGGACTTCATTGAGGCTCTCGAGTACGGTATGCCGCCAACTGGTGGGCTAGGTCTAGGTATAGATAGGTTAGTTATGGTATTCACAGGCTCAACCTCTATAAAGGAAGTAATACCGTTCCCCATGATTAAACCTAGGGAATTCCAGAACCAGGACTCTAAGTAAAAACCTACCGGTAACCTTAGACTCAACCTATCCTAATCTAAACCCAGGTAATTAAGCCCACGTTGTTTAGCTCCGTGAGTACCATGGCTATGATCTGCTTAAGCTCGGACTCCTCTAACGGTTGCTCACCGCTCTCGCGGAGGTCATCCTCAATCTTCTTAAGTATATCGTTTACGGATCTGACACCGTCGCAGAGGTTCCATATGTAGTAGGCTGCTGGGGCGAGGGCGAATACCCTGCTCTCATCTAGACTAACTAGGTATTCGTCACCGCTTATTCCCAGTTCCGAGCCCTGCTTAAGGGGTCTCTTCTCAGCTAGACTTGAGTATACTGCTAGGTAGTCCGGTCTCGGAGAACTCTCTTCACTCAAAGTCTTCACCGCCTCCTCTAAACCCTCTCTTTCTTTGAAATCCTCTCTGCCTCGGTCTCCTAGGTACCTGTCCCTCTGCTTTAGGCTCCTCCTCAGGTATCTCATCAGCTACCGGTACCTGGCCGGTATCTTCAACCACCTTAACGTTTTCGGGACCCCCTACGTTCAGCTGTAGCCTACCCCTAAATACGGTAGTCCAAGCACCAGAGACCTCGACTACATCCCCCTGGCTTAGTTCCTTTATCGACCTACCCCACATAACTAGCTTAACCCTACCGCTTTCGTCTCCGACGATGACCTCTCTAATGGTTCTCTCACCGGCCTTAGTAGTTATCTTCCTAATCTCTCCGGGATCTATTACCCTTACGAGAACGGAGACTCTCTCCATCCCCGGTTTTAGGTCTATTACCTTTACCTTTCCCTCCGACATACGTTCCAACTCCTTCTGTTCTGGACGAACTCTACTGCTTCCGGGGTTTATAAGCTTATACGAAGCAGGAGCCAGCCCTGTCGGGTCGGTGACCCGAAACCCTGCTCACCTATCGCCCAATCTAGCCTTCTTCATCCCAGTAACTAGGGGTTAGCTAGCTTATATCCCTCTACATCTACTGATGCGAAGCTCGGAGTTAAGTCTCTTCAACTTCCGGAAACCGGGGGCTAGAGCTCTATAACCCACCTCTTCCTAGTACTATCGAAGTAGGCTAATCCCGAACTCGAAAGGGCTTTCAGTAACCTTAACTCGCTCTTCTCAAGCTCCCTACTTAAAATGTCATCAGAACTCGATGAAAGCTTTGCTACCCTATCCTTAAACCGGGTGAAGAAGTCCGGGTCTACGGCTACCCTCTCCTTAGCTAACGCTATAACTACAGCACCACCCCTCTTCAGTCTTTCGAAGAAGGCGTCTCTGTTCTTTATCTTACTAGCTATGTCTGATTCGAACATAACCCCCTGCTCTTTAAGGATGTCCAACGCGGACTTTCTAGGTTCCCTCTTTTCTACTTGCTTAGGTTGCTGGACAGTACTGCGGAGCTGCTCCTCTAGGTTCTGAAGTCTTGAGGAGATACCCTCTAGAATCTCTACTACCTGGGAGACCCTTCTGTTAAGCTCATCTATTTTCCCAGTATAGGCGTTTAGGATGTCGAGGAGGGTCCTTAGGGACCTTTCATCAGCTCTCGACTCGGGTTTTGAGGCTCTACCAGATAGGAATTCGTTTACTATTCTAACTAGAACATCCTCCACGGGCTCGTCGGGGAACATCTTACTGAGAGCCTCTAGCTGTTCGGAACTTAGGTTCAGGGCTATTTTCGGCATACCTATCTGGTTACGCTTTGTTTGATAGCTAAAATATCTGCTTAGAGTATTAATTATACGGGTAGCCTCAGTGAGTAGGACTTCTACCTTAAGGTATTTTCGAGGAGTTAGTAACTGCATCATAGGGTACCCTGGATGGTGGTAGAGTACTCAGGGAGACTGGAGTTCCTGAGGAGGTCGTTGATGGAGTGGTTTAGGAGGTCTGGTAGAAAGTTCCCCTGGAGAGGTGAGGTCGGCTGGTACGGCATCTTACTAGCGGAGTTCCTACTGGTTAGGACTAGATCAGAGGTTGCCGAGAGGGCTTTCCATGAGCTCCTGTCCAGGTTTCCGACACCAGAGAACCTGTGTTCAGCGGGTGTCGTTCCTGTGAGGGAGATCTTTGAGAGGATAGGGCTCCCCTCTAGGGCTGAGAGGTTGGTAACTACAGTATGTACTATACTTAGAGAATACGGTGGTAGGATACCCTGCGACTACCAGGAGCTTCTAAAGCTCCCTGGTGTCGGAGACTACATCGCCAGAGTAGTACTGTCTAGAGTATGTGGTAAGCACGTAGCATTTGTTGATAGTAATGTCCTGAGGATCCTGACTAGGTTTCTGGGAGCTAGGTTAAGTGTCACTAAGGCAGCAGAACTCCTGGAGAGGTACATCCCCAAGGGAGAACTACTCTATGTGAACGTAGCTTTACTCGACCTAGGGGCACTTGTGTGTAAGCCCCGAAAAGCCCTATGCTATATCTGTCCTCTAACACCGAGGTGCTCCACTAGCTCAGGGACGGGGAGCTCGCTTTCACGATCGGAAACACTTAGACTCCGTGTTGTTCTAAAGTAGTGTGGTTTTACAGCTGAAAACCTTGCCCTTCAGGGTGGGGATGGATAAGCTTAAAGCTCTCCTAGCTTAGTTATACTTAATGATGAGTATTCGGACACTGTGAGCCTCAGGCGATGATAGTTGGAGTACCCATAACTCAGAGCCCCGAGAGGGGTAGTGGGTCAGAGACCCGACCCGGGGCTACCCTCAGGAAGAGGGGTGTAGCCCTAAACCTCCCCACCCTAGGGGAACCCCAGCCCATCAGGGCGTGGAGGAGGTCATATAACAGAGTAGTGAAGGGAATTCAGCGAGTCGTTCCGGCAATAACCCCATTCTTCAGACGAGCTGTCTGGTACTTCAGGTAGAATAGGATGGAGCTCTAGATCGAGACCTAACCATAGGTGCTTTTTAAAGAGTCTGCAGAGTGTAGATAGGGTTAGGGGATGAGCGGTCCTGAAATAAGTAAGGAGAAGATCAACGAGATGAAACTTAATCAGGTCATAACTCTCCTAAACAGGTTGATAGCCGACTCCGGGGTCCCTAGGAACATTAGGAGATCCGCTTTTGAAGCGCTTAAGATGCTTAACGATAAGTCTCTCTCACCGGGGGTTAGAGCTGCGAACGCCGTTAGTATACTCGATGAGATAAGTCAAGACCCCAACATGCCTTCATATGCTAGGACTACGATATGGAACATAATAGCTCTACTCTCGAGTATTAAAGACTAGAGGAGGGTAGAAACCCTGACGTCGGGAGCGAGAGTTAGAGTTAGGGGTATCTATGCTACAGCCCTCTCCAAGATCCTGAAGGATGAGGGCTTTACTTTAGTAGATGTAAGCGATGTACTTGTAGAGCGGTTGGGGGTACCCCCCAACAGGGGGTTACCAGCGGACGTAACGGTAAAGACGGACAACGAGGATACCTCGAAGGTACTCGTTATAGGGCATCCCGAGCATGCAGAGGCTGTCGCTAGTGTGATATACGGGCGTGTTCCAGCTACCATAGTGATAGCTCCCCCCTTCGGTCTCTACGCTACGTTTGTAGTTCGCGTTAGGGGGCTTAAGGAGGGTAGGTGTTACGTAGACACCCCCTACGGTATAGCAGAGCTAGCTGAATTCAGGGAATGTAAGGAGGGGGCCCTAATACCAGCCTCGGTCATAAAAGTCCCGACCCAGCCAAGGAGTCACGCAGTACTGGTTCCAGGAGCTAGAGTAGTCGGAGACTACGCCGTTGTTTGGAGGGGTTCTAAGGTACTCTTCAGCCCACATATACGGAATAAGGATAGGGTTTCAGAGCTACTTAACCTATCGATGCAGTATGTGAGACGTGGGGTAAGTATTAAGTGGAGGAGCAATGCTGACGAGGCACCTCTTACAGCAATAGTCTCCGAGCTACCTAAGTTAGTAGAGCAACTTGAGAAGGTAGAGAGTAAAGTGCAGGGGTTAGACAGAGTTGCCGCAGTATCCGCCGGGGAGAGAATAGTGTTCATACACCTAACCTACGATGCTAAAGCATACCTGGACCAGGTAAGGAGGGAGGTTACAGCAACTACGAAGTACCACCACATGATTAAATCAGCTAGAGGTCTCTACAGGGACATAGCCGAGCTACTAGACGAACTCTCAACAGACGTTTCTGAAGAGAGGATGGGGGAAATAGTTAGGAAGTTCGTTACCCGTGTTGTAAAGGAGGTTGGAGAGATCACCATAGGGCATAGAAAGATTGATGGTAGTTACATAAAGCTCGGATCAGCTAGGGTTATTAACGTAGGTCACGAAGGTAGGTTGGAACTAGAGCTAGTCAGGAGGATAAAGTCCTCAGGGGTCTACGACGGGTTAGGGATTAGGAAGGAGACTGGAGACCTAGCTAGGACCTTAATTATCGAGGGAAGGCCTTTCATAGTGCACCAGTACTACTCCTCAGATGGAGGCCTTAAAGGTGTGTATGTGAGTTTTGGCACTAAACCTGAGGTAATCCTCCCGGACACCGTAGAATACGTAGATCTAGCAGTAGACCTAGTGAGAGCATCTGGAGGGAGCTGTGAGCTAGTAGACCAGGATGAGTTAAGGTCTTATGTCATAAGTGGTTACATTAAACTTGGCCAGGAAATTATAGAGTACCTAGTTAGTGGAATCGGTTTAGCTGTAGACATCTACTGTAGCTCTGAGTAGCACCTCCTCAAGTCGATCCCTAATCTCTCTTCAACGATCTCTAAGACCCTCCCTAAAACTAAGTGAAGATCCTGGGAGGCGTCTACTAAGACCATCTTACCCTTGGAAACTAGGTCTAGGTAGATCTCCCGAGCTCTCTTCAATCTTTCGATGGTTTCAAAGTACTTCAGCTTAGGTCTTTCACTACCTGCTTTCCTCCTTAATCCCAGCTCCGGGTCTATGTCTAGATATATACAGATATCTGGTTTCGGAAGGTACCTATGAAGAGATTCCAGCCACTCCAAGTCCACACCTATAGATCCTTGGTAAGCTATGGTAGAGTACATGTACCTATCGAGAATTACAATACCCCCCGCATCGAGCTCAGGCTTTACTATCTCAACGTAGTGGGAGTACCTGTCAGCGACCATTAGAAGAGCCTCTACCTCAGGAGTCAGTTTGAGGGTCCCGAACTCGAAGATCTCTCTTATAGCATTACTGTAGGGCTCGTAGGTGTAAATAGATCTAAATCCACAGTTTAGGAGTACTTCATGAAGTGTTCTCGCTATAGAGGTTTTACCCGCACCGTCTAGCCCCTCTATAGCTATTAGTACGCCCTTAAACTTCAGGGTCCCGCTCTCAATACAAGCTATTCTAGCCCCTCTTCTAAAGGGTTCTACTATAGCACTTAGGTTATCGACTTTGTAGAGAGGTATACCGGCTAAAACTGCGGAAGCTACAGTACTAGCATCCACAGTTTCAACTACTAAAGCCTTCGGAGAGTTTCCACTCTTCACCAGGGAGTAAACTACATAGGGACCTACAGTACTTCCAGTAAAACCCTTGATCACCACTATCTTATTAGCTACCCAGCCTACATTCCTCAAGTACCCTCTTTCAGGGTCTAAGTCCCCTAGGGGGGAGATAAGGGCTTCTGAGACTATAACCTCCCCGCAGATGGGTTCTGAAGTACCGTCTTTGAATACGGGAGTAATGCGTACCTCAACCACGCTTAGTCACCCTACGCAGTATCTCGCTCCTCCTCGTGAGGTAGGCTTTAACCCCAGCTAACCTAGGGATGTATATAAGGGCTTTTGCTGAGTCGGTCACGACGCAGTCCACCCCCAGGATATCTAGCTTTGTTGTTACGGCACACCCTCCGCTGATCACCTTAACTCCCCGCTTAAGCCATCCTGTTTGAGGCATCGGATCTCCAACGGTTACCCAGAGCTCACCTCTACCGACGCTGTCTACTGCGGAGATTACCTGCTCTAGCTCTTCAAGTGAGAGATGCGGACATCCGATTAGATATAGGGGGCTCTCACAACTATCTAAGTTACCGTAGAACTCCTCAAGCTCAGACCTACCTATTTGTATCCTCTCAGCTCTAGCTAAACTAACTCTGCTATATCCGGGGGTTACACCCTCTAGGATAGCTATGTGTGTTGGTGAGTAGATGGCGTAAGCTGCTAGAAACTCCTTCACGTAGGGTTCTGCCATACTTGTTAGACCTCTAACTAGGGCTATACCTGCTGATGCTACCCTACCAGCTATAAGGCCGTAGACCCCAGCTTCGGAGGGGTCGCTAGGTTTCTCTATCTCTATTATGTACTCTACCTCCTCAGGAAGACCTCTGTGAGCATCACCTAGGTAAGTCCTACCAGCTATTCCAGCCAGTAGGGATAGTACCCCGGGTTCCCTGTTGGTCATAGCACCTATGACGCTGTTGGCGTAGAGTACCGCGCTGCTCTCAGCCCAGGCTAGGTGCTCCCCAGGTTTCGGAGTTCTCACGTAGTAAGGGGTGCAGGTAAACGCCCTGGAACCCATGGTCCTCAGAGCAGATGCTATCCGCAGTTGTTTTCCGACAATTTCGGATGCTAGAGACCTACCGGAGTAGTCTACTAAAACCGCATAGGGATTTGCGGTCGTGAAGATCGAGAATCGGGCCCCAAGCCTAGCTAGGTCCTCTATGAACTCGAGACCCGGGTCACCTATATTGAAGTATGAGATACCGGAGACATGGGCGTGGGTCACCTCAATGAGTCTTTCAGCTCCTAAGGCCTCCCCAACCTTAACTATGACTTTCATAGCCTTCGCTACAGCCTCACCATAATCTCCCAGAAGCATTCTCTCCTCCACCCTCGTTAGGTACATCCTATCGCACCTACTCCCTAGCTCTAGGTCTTAGGAAGAGCTCCCTAGATTTTATTGGGAAGGTGGCATCTATACCAACCTTATCGGTTAGACCATCCTCGGAACTAGGGTCGAGGGTAGAACCCCTTGCATGGTGTACTAGTACTAAACCCCTAGAGGCCTGGAAACGTGTAGCTATGGCCCACTCGACCTCCTCCGGTCTATCCGGGTCTATATCCTCGTCTACTACGACTACATGCTTTAAGCTTGGGTGAGCCGCGAATGCCGCCATGATAGCCGTCTTACCGTCTCCCTCACTTTCCCTACATATAGATATCACCGCGTGAAGCCACATACCACTCGCTGGGGTTAACCTGACCTTCCTAACACAGGGCACAACCCTCCTTACGGAGTCCCATATGGTAGCCTCGCGAGGGAGGCCCATGAGGAGCATGTGCTCCCAACCTCCCGGGAGTATTACGTGGAAGTAGTCACGGTTCTTAGATACGTATATAGAGTCCACCTTAACGACTGGTTGTTGACGAACCCTATCGTAGAGCAATAGGATATCTACGAAGGGGCCTTCACTAACAGTCTCGAGAGTTATCCTACCTTCTATAACGACAGACGAGTATGCGGGAACAGGTAAACTGTACTTAGGTGTATAGGCGATCTCTAGGTCCTCCCCACTTAAGGCTTTCACAAGTTCGAATTCGAATACCCCGTAGGGCGGTGACATTGAGGATGCCAGCTCGACTACCGGGTGAGCCCCAATAACTATGGCCACCGGGGTTTCACGGCCTTGTTCCCTGTTGAGCTCATATATTCTGTATAGATGTCTTGGAACCAACCTAATTGCTAGGGAGTTTCCGCTTAAAACCATTAACCTATGTATGGAGGCGTTGTAGGAATCCAGATCAGGGGTTTTAGCAATAACTATTGAGGAGGTTATGTAGAGGCCGCCGTCTCTTTCGTAGAACTTTAATGCAGGTAGGCTTAGCACATCGCCACCGTACCTTTCGTAGAAATCACTAAAACTGGTAACGCGAAAGTTCGAGCTCCTCTGAGTGAGTGAGCCGACTAGCTTTTCGTAGGCTTCCTCATCTCTACTTACACCTAGTATGTGGTAGAGTTTCTCCCTACTATTAACGACACCGCTTACAGCACTGAGGGGCGAGGTTCTGACTTTGAATACAACGGTTCTACCTCTTCTATCTGCCTCCCTCATGTACTTGGTCGGCTCCAATGCAGGGTCTAAAACTCTATCCACGAAATCTACGTAACCCAACTCCACCTGGTACTCAACAAGCTTTCTCATTGAGAGCATCTTACTCCTCCCACCTCCTCTAGAGACTCACTTAGCTTTACCCTGCCGAGTATTAAACCACATACCTCACCCTCCCACGGGGTCTGAACACCTATATTCCCGGTATTGAAGTCTACGCTAACTAAAACCCCCACACTGACATCCTTCATTCCGCAGTCTAGGATCCCAACTAAAAGACCTTCTAGGCATTCTGCACGTAGTAGGCGAACTCCCGTGCCTAGGTTAAAATCCTTTAGAGGGGCCGGGTCTCCTCGCCAGATAAGGTAGTACGTATCTAGTACCTTAGACGCGTAGAGTAGATTCTTAACTACGTCATCAGTTAGGTTGAACCTCCTTCTAACCTCGTCTAAACTAACACTACGACCCGTTAAGGCTCCCGAGCTCAGTATTGATAGGTTTGATAGCTTTAGATTCCTCACCCTCCCCCGACCAACGTACTTGCGGTAGGCCTGGGCTCTCAGCTCCCTCCTCTCCTCCCTACTCCTTTCACGAGGAGCGGGGGGTCTAGGTGCCCGTATTACCTTACATAAGTTACCAAAGCATCTGGAGAATACCTCGAAGAGCTCCTCAGAGAGGGTAACAATGTGGGTAGGCTTTATCCACCTAGCTAGGGTTAGTTTGTGCTCTATAGCACTAGGACTACCCACCCAGCCATCTGTATTGATTATTACGACGTTGAAGCCCCTTGCTGCGGCTTCATCGACTAGGTCTTTGATCGCCAAGATGCTCTCCGTAAAACAGTACTGGGGGGATATACACCCGACAAACCTAAAGGATAGGGGTTCCAGCTCCCGTAGCCACAGGATCGGCTTATTAACCTCGGCTAAAGCCACTGTCGCTGGAACTAGGAGGTCCTCCTGACCTACGTCACCCTCAATTACGGCTACTCTAAGACCGGTTTCCCTAGAGTAGTTTGCTAAAAACGCAGCCATGGTAGTCTTACCGGACTCTGGTGGTCCTACCACTAGGATCCTGCAGGGAGAGCTATAGCAGTTAGGTATTAGTTGCTCAGCTATGCTTAGCCAAGCATCTACTACCTCATCAGAGGGGTTCACCTCCTCTACCTTAGCCTCCCCACCTAGGGTTAGTCTTAGCTTGGTATGCTCTAGTGCCTTAGCGCTGTAGGATCTAAGTCTATGTACAACGAAGGAGCTTCCAGTAGGGTACTTGGAGCCTACTATAAGTAGTTTTCCCTTCACTACCTCTACTCTAGCAGGCCCGACGATCCTGATGACCTTACCCTGAGGTAGCTCCAGCTCTGTAGCGGCACCCAAGGATCTCCCACAGGGTGTTACTACTCTAAAAGCTTAAGCATCTAAACGTATACCACTCTAAGGGGTGCCGCGGAGTTAGGTGAGGCGTGTAGGGAGTTAAAGAGGTTGCGTAAACTAGTTACTGTAGTGAAGGCTCTCAAATCACTGGGGCAACACTTCATGGTTAGTTGTAGTCTAGGTGAGGACATAGTTACTCTATTAAGAGAGATGTGCTCAGGGAGTTGCAGTAGTGTTTTCGAACTAGGTTCAGGTCTAGGTTTCCTCACACTCTACCTCCAGTACGTCTCGGAGTATGTAATAGCCTCTGAGATAGACCCAAGGTTTCTAAGAAACTTAAGAAGTACCTTCCAGCAATCCTTAACGGATATCGTAGCCTGCGATGGCGTACCTCTGCTAGGAGCTTTAAGGGAGGGAGTCGTGGTAGTATCTAACACTCCCTACGTTATATCTGCCCAAATTCTAGTAGCATTAGCCCGCTCTAGAGTTAGAAGAGCCGTCTTAGTACTTCAAAGGGATGTGGCTGAAAAGATCTCCGCCAAACCAGGTAGTAAGAATTACGGTAGGATCTCGGCACTAGTTCAGACTTTCATGGAGGTTTCACTAGGTGGTAGCTATCCACCAAAGACCTTCACACCGAGACCTAAGGTATGGTCCTCAGTAGTTGTACTTAAGAGGTTAAGGGAGTGGGTAGACGACTATAGAGGTTACGAGGACTTTCTCAGATGTCTCTTTAGTCAGAGAAGAAGAGTTATAGGTAAGAGACTTAAGGAGTGCTTAGGAGTGGAATTAAACTCACTTACCGAAGAGCTGGGTGCGGAATTCTTAAGGAGGAGAGTCTTCGAGATCGAACCAGAAACCCTCCTCAGGCTCTACACTAAGTTTTGGAAGTTAAAGAAGGGAGCTACCTTAAAGTCCTGACAGTACGAGAATTATATTAGCGAGATGGGGGTCTGAGAGTTACTGTAGCCGGGGCGTTTACTCCACGCCAAGTTGTGCGGGTCTTTCTATTAAAGGGGTAGACCTTTACGTCCTCGAGACCTGAGATCCTCAACTTATTACCGCACCTAGGGCAGGTATCGCCAATCTTAGCGATGAGTTCTGAAGGTGTCGGCAATCCGTAGGAGTCCTGTCCAACCACTAAGAATTCGAAGAGTACATGGCCGCAGTTGCGGCACCTATAGATTACTGGCAAGAGCTTCACCATAGCGTTTTTACTGTGTAATACCAAGATAAGTAGCTGAGCACTAAATACTCAACAATAAGTCAAATCAGGCGTAATAAAACAAGGCTTAGAGTAACACTACGAAACCTAAGAGATCTGAAGGTATTAGGGCAAAGAAGCTAAAACTAAAGTCGTGAAGCAGTATACTGTACGTGGGGGCTTCGATAAGTTTCGATAACCCGAAGAAAGGATGTTACGAGACTGTCAATGAGTTTAAATAGTTGTAAGCAACTTGTAAATACCTATTTATAGAACGATGTTTAAATACTTCCGTACTCAATACAGCTTCTCGGATAATCCGCACTGCAGTGACTCGAGGGACTCAGATGGGGACCTCGTGGCGTTTGGCTTGACAGGTACTCATGAAGTGTGGGTGAAGCTAGTGAACTCACACGAGACCCAACCCTACTAACGGGGGTACGTACCTCCGTTAGTGGGCTGTTTCGTATTTGATGTTCTGGAGTTAGGTTTATAGACCGGTTCTGTTTCTACTACTGGTGCCAGCTGTTCCAGAGTCTTCGGAGAGGTTGCTGAGGCCCAGGGAGGTCTGCCGGAGGCTTGGTATCAGCTACTCCACTCTATCTAGGTGGGTTAGGGAGGGTAGGATCAGGGCTGTTAGAACTGCTGGTGGTAAGTACAGGGTTCCCGAGAGTGAGGTTAGGAGGATTGCTGAGGGACACCCAATAAGCAGGGAGGTTAGGGCAATCGTATATGCCCGCGTAAGCTCAGCCGATCAGAAGAGCGACCTGGAGAGGCAGGTACAGTACCTGACGCAGTACTGCTCCTCTAAGGGGTACAGGGTCGTAGATGTGCTAAGTGATGTAGCGAGTGGGCTGAAGACCGATAGGAGGGGGTTGCTAAAGCTATTCGACTACGTCGCCAATAGGCAGGTGGATGTAGTTGTAGTAACGTATAGGGATAGGCTGACTAGGTTCGGCTTTGAGTACCTAGAGCACTTCTTTAACCAGTACGGTGTTAGAATCGAGGTTGTACTTGGGGAGGAACCTAAAGACACCTACCAGGAGCTTGTGGAGGACTTGATAGAGGTCGTGGCTTCCTTCGCCGGAAAGCTCTACGGGATGAGGAGCCGCAAGAAGAAAAAGCTCGTTGAGGGGTTCAAGAAGCTACTAGAGGAGGTTGAGAAGAGTGAGTGAGGTTGTTAGGACAGTTGTTGTCAAGTCTACGCCTCTATCTAGGAAGCTGTTTAGAGTCTTCGTCGAGCTCGAGGGTATGTACAGGAATATGGTTGAGCAACTAGTCCTATACGCCGTGAGGAATGGGGTAACCAGCTTCACCAAGCTGAAGGCCTTGAAGTATAAGGAGATGAGATCTCTGTATCCGCAACTACCGTCGCACTACGTGCACACAGTATGTCAAGATGTGTCTACTAGGGTTAAGAGCTTCCTTAAACGCAGGAGGAGGGGGTTAGCTAAGAAGGACTACCCGGAGGTTAGGAGGGTCTCTATATGGCTTGACGACCACCTGTGGAGGATGAGGAGCTTGACGAGCATAGAGATCGCTACCCATAGGGACTGGGTCGCTATTGAGCTAGAACCACATAAACGATACTGGGAATACGTGAACAGTGGCTGGAGACTGGCCCCTGGAGTCAGGGTCAGACTCGATAAGAGGAACAGGCGGTTAATCATCTACCTAGTCTTCAAGAGGAGCAGTGAGGCGTATAAACCTAGGGGCTTCATTAGCGTCGACGTCAATGAGAACCACGCGGCTGTGTTAGTTGATGGCAAGGTATACCTATTCGAGACGGGCTTTAGAGACATAGTCTTGGGCTACTACTACCGTAGGAGGAGGGTTCAGGAAAAATATGATAAGCTCTATGGCGTTAACTGCAGGGTTAAGAGGAGGATCCTTAGAAGGCTGAAGGAGAGGAGAAAGAAGAGTGATTTGAGGTGGAAGTTGGCGAACATAGTTGCTAGAGCTGCTAGAGAGAGGCAGTACGCTATTGTCTTAGAGGAGCTAGGCGAGGAGCCGGCTAATGAGATGATAAACCACGTCAGGGACGACCAGCTCAGACACAGAATATACCAGGCGTCCTTCAAGGGTGTTCAAAAGACTGTTGAGGAGAAGGCTAGGGAGTACGGTGTCCCGGTAGTCTACGTAGACCCGAGGAACACCTCCAGGACGTGCCCAGTACACAGTGCTGAGATAACCTACAGTAACGGTAGTAGAGTTGGTAGGTGCTCTAAGGGTGGGGAACTATGGCATAGAGACGTTGTGGCATGCTACAACCTACTCCTCAGGGTCCGCCTAGGCGATGGGAGCTCTGCTCCAAGCCTAGGTGGGTTTAACTTAGATGGGAGCCCCGTTCCGTTGGGCTCGACGGCCACCCATGACCCCATACTGATCACCCATGAGGTGTGGGCAAGGTGGAAGTCCCTAGATGTAATGAATAAACATGAATTAAAGAGAATAAACATCTAGGGACAAACGGAAACGCGTAGCAGTTAAGAGTTTAAAGTTTTAAGCTCTGTTAGCACCACTTCTGCGGAGCCGGGGTGGCCGAGCGGTCTAAGGCGGCGGGCTGCAGTGGTGATCGTGGTGACCCGCTACTCTCGCGGGTTCGAATCCCGCCCCCGGCTCCATGAAAGTTGAGGGTTCTATGGTTCTATAGCACGTAATTTCTGAAGTAGCTAGAGTACCTTAGTCCTCCTCAGCTTCTCCAACTCTGCGATGGCTTTCTCCAATGCTTTAGAGGGGGTTAGGGCGATCACCTTAAGGTTGAGCTTCCTTAAGCTCTCCAGTGAGCGTACCTCCCTACTAAGTACCCCGAACCTAAGTACCCTGTATAGGGAGTCCTCTACAGGACTCTTAGCGCTGAAGAACGATGCTATGGGTATAATTACCAGTAGCTCATTACCATGTCCTCTTAAGAAGTTGTGCAGAGCTTCTAGCTCGTTCAGCCTGACATTACTACCTAAGGTACTTGTAAGTACTACAACTACGGAGGCTGAGGCTAGAGAATCCTGCAGAGCTTCTATAGCTTTACTCATAGGCCTAGGCTCTACTACAGTATACGGACTCGTCCTAGGCCACCGAACGTTTGCTAGAACCTCTAACACCTTGTGAAGCTTCGTTACCGACCTTAGCTCTCCGCTACGCCTAACTCCATCCTCCGAGACCACAGCAACTTCGACCGTATCACCCCTCCTGAGCAGGTAGTTAGCTATGGCTACTGTCAAGTCAGCGCAGTACTCGAAGAGGGTTTTAGGACCTCCAGCAAACATGTGTGGAAGAGCATCTACAAGTAGAAAGACCTTTATCGGAGTCTCGACTTCGAATGTCTTAACAAACAACTTGCCTATTCTAGCAGTAGCCTTCCAGTCTATCACGCGTAGCTCATCCCCTGGCTCGTAATCCCGAGTACTGTGGTACTCCAAGCCGTGTCCCGGGGTCAGCGTTCTAGCACCAGATGAAGCCCGCATTATACCGTACCACCTAGCTAGGGGTGCTGTGGCTACCTCCGGGGGTATCCTAACTACTAGGGATTCCTTCACGTAGACAGTCCCCTTAAACAGACCTAGAGGGTCGACCGCGGCTACTACTAGGGGACCGACTACGTGTAAGCCTGTACGCCTAGCTATCGGAACGTTTAGTACAAGCCTACCCGAAGTCTCTGTGAATACGACCTTAGCTCGGTATGTAGAAGTCTCTACCACTAGCTGAGGTGGGAGGTCGAGTGAGACCTCGAACCCGTAACACGTAGGTCTACAGCTTAGTTCAAGCTCGACCTTTAGTGTGGCCCCCCCATTGCTCAAGCTTACGCTAGTGTCGGCAAGGTTGCAGGAGGTTCCACTAGAGATAAGGGTTACGTAGCTGTAGCATAGGGCTACCACCACGAGGAAGTAACCAGCAATACCTACGGCCGCAAACCTATAGCCTAGTAGAGGTAGTACTACAAGAAGAGGTAGGAGTAGGTAAAGGATAGTACGTAACCTACGCGTACTCTCTACAGGTGACTTACCCCTCAACACCGGTACCTAGGGATTTTTCTAGGAAGTCCACTAATTCCCTTGAATACTTAACGGCCTTCCTTATGAGTAGAGGAACTATAGGTGTAGAGCTTAGTAATCTGCTTCTTAAAACAGCCTCAGATCTCCTTAGAAACCTGGCGAGCTCCCTGGATTTACTGTAACCTAAACCTTCCAGGCACGGAATTAGCTCACGCTCTTCGGTGGGGCATCCAGAGATCTCCAGGATATCTAAGATAGCTTTACGTATCTTAGCTAGGTCTCCGGCACCCCTCCACATCGGGGTCGTGCGGGCTGTGACCTCTTTCGAACCAGTTAAACCCACCTTAACCGATATGAATACTAGGACCGTAAGAGCTAGGATTAGGGCTAGGAACTCCTCTTCCAGACCGCTAGGGTTACTTACGAGGATCTCCAGTAGGAACTTAATTGAGTATAGGACTTGGTTGAGGTATACCTCTACGGATTCTCTGTCCCTTCCCTCTAGGAGCATCCTCTCGAAGAGAGCTCTATCGCTTAAGTACTTACCAGACTCAACTAAGGCTACACACCCGCTACCGCAGTGCCTACTAACCTCGTGCGCTACTGCGGTGGCTAGGTCAGCGTACGAGCCCCCGAGTCCTATTACCTGGTTGGTTAGTAGAGTTCCATCACTTAGAGCTAGTACAGTTATGCCTTCCACTACCTCTAGGCAGGCGACAGATTTTAGCTCCATAGCTACCCTAGGGTAAGTGTAGGACTCCGCGTAGCCCACGGTAATACCGTTGCAGTTAACTAGTTCCGAGGCTTTATCTAAGCGGACACCAATAGACCTACCGCCTACATAGAATATGGCCCTAGGATGGAGGTCTCCATACTCATCCAGGAGCCTTCTCCCACTTACTCTTACGGCAGTGCCGACCTCCTCGAGGATTCTATTAGAGTTCACGTCCTCATCTGCTACTAGGAGTACTCCTCTTTCGGAGTTTCTGAGGAGTTCAGCTATTCTCCTAGCCTCTCTATCCGTGTAGGGGATTTCGGGGGATACTATGACCACAACAACCCCACGTGCACCTGCAATATCCAGGGTACTCCAGTTAGATACGTAGGTAACATCCATTCCCAGCTCTCTTAGTATCTGTACAAACCGCGAGGTTCCGAACTTACCTGGGTTTATAGGAGACGAACCGGCAGCGTAGGGTACTGGTATGGCGGTAGCATCATACAGAGACGTAAGCAGTATAAGCGTTAAGCTGACAGCGAAGAAAGATGCTAAGACCTCTCCTCGCACCTTTCTCCACCTAGATAAAGGCCTAACAACTGCAAGCCTCCTGAGAGTGCTGCTAGGCCTGCTACGAGAGACACTAGCGAGGCTGCTATCATAGCGTAAACCATTAGAGCTACGGAGAGGACTAGTAGAGCTACGGAGAGTAGTACGAGCATAATCCCCAAAAACCTTAGCTCGCTCCTACCGGTGCTCACTGTCCCCACGCCTAAGTGGAGAGCAGGGTTAATATAGGAGGGATTCAAGTTATTGCAGGATTGATGATCAGGATCGACTCCGTAGGTAGGTCCTACCTTTTGTCTAGAGAATTTCCCACTAGCAGTACCTGGCAATGTCTACAGGTATCTCTACCTCCTTAGCAGGGCTAGGCTTCAATGAGAGTTCGCAACCTCGTATACCACGGACCTTCGTTGAGTCCAACACCATGGGACACCCATTTAAGATCCCTAGCCATCACAGTGCAGACCATCTGAAGAGTTAAAGCTATAGTGAAAGTAGTCGAAGTACTCTAAACCACAGATTAACAAGTCTGTAACAACATACTTAGGCGAT
>Ga0326760_1000586_pt1 | contig 18356 bp, 14 predicted proteins | sample GCREP_S_FD_207668 | JGI IMG/M metagenome (GOLD analysis project Ga0326760, IMG submission 207668) | Hot spring sediment microbial communities from Geyser Creek Basin, Yellowstone National Park, WY, United States - GCR.EP_S | ecosystem: Environmental > Aquatic > Thermal springs > Near-boiling... | reverse complement strand
TTAGAGAGGCAGTTTTTGAGTGGAGAAATCTTTTATTTCCGTTCAAAGATTCAGCTCTGAGAGCATCAATATATGATGCTATGGACAGAGCTTTAAAAAGAAGATTCAGACTTTATGATCTGAGGGCATTTTTCGCGAGCTATATGAGCCTCAGAGGAGTCCCTGGGCAGATAATAGATCTTCTTCAGGGGAGAGTTCCTCCTAGAGAGTTTCAGATTTTGACAAGACATTATCTAGCTTTAAATCTTAGAGAGCTTAGAGAAGTATATGACAGAGCTGGCTTGACTGTCTTAGATTAACATAGTTTGATCAATCGTAGATACAGATCGTTGTGATAAAAAGTTAAAAAAGAAAAATGTTTTAACGATAAAGATTATTTGCCTCTCTTAATGAGATAGCCTATGAGAATGCCTATTGCCAGTAATAATATCGCAATTAATATCAGTATAGGTATATCAAGAAACTTTTCAGTTATCGTAGAAGTCATGGTCATGGTTCTTTCAACTACTTCTCTGATGGTAACAGGCGATGTTGTTATAGAAGTTGTAAGAATAGGAATAGTTCTCTCAAAAATATAAATCGAGGTCGTTGTAAAAGTCGTTGTTAAAGTTCTATAGCTTGTTGTAGTGATTGTCTGTGAAGATGGCATAACTGAAACAGCTAAATCAATATATTTATTAGAGTCAGAGTAAGTGTTATCAAACTCTAGAATATACGTACCTTCTTGATCAGCTACGAAATGTAGATACCAACCTTTATAAATCTTATATCTGGGAAATATCTCTCTACCATCAGGAGAAATAACTCTAAATATAATATCACTCTATTCATAACCCCATAACGTGCCCCTGATGATTAAAAAGTCTATGAATACATCACAATTTTTACAACAGCCTATGTAATATCTGGTGAAGTCTCTTGCACTAACCGTAAAGCTACGGTGATACAATCCAATAGGTGAAATGGGTATAACTGTTGTAATGGTAGACGTAGGCCCAGGCGCAGCTGTAACTGTTGAGGGGATGGTAAATGTATAAGTAGGCCCAGGCATAGCTGGAACGATAGCAGTGGTAACAGCAGATGGGGTACTAGAAGGTATATTGGCTTTAAGCGGATATAAAGAGTTTTGAGTAATAACGAAGGTGATAATGAATAGTAGAACTAATATAGCAAACGATATATATCTTCTCATAGAGACACGCTCATTATATAATATTAATTTTGACATAAAAATTATAAACTAAGAATCTATAAATCTATTCTTCGATTCCTCCCACTAGATCTTTCTTGGCAAGCCCCTCGGTATTGTATCTATGAAAGATCTTTGTAGATATATGTGTGCTCATATAGAGAAATTATATGTTAAAGATTTTTAGTTTATTTTTCAGATACAGATATTTTGAGACAAGCTTTTTCAAAGTATCTTCTTCATATCTATACTTCTCGATCAGTTTTTTCTTTTTAATCTCTTCATCTAAAGTCTCAAGCTCTTTAACAAGCTCAAGAGCCTTAGGATCATTAGCATAATCTCTTTTCAACACATCTATTGATGCTTTTACATCACTAATCATTGTCTGAATAATCTTCTCGAGACGCTCCTCAACTTCATTATTGATCCTCTTAACGAGAGACCTCATTTTCATAGTGTTCTCAAAATCCTTCTTAAAGTCCTCAGGATCTGTGGATACAGGCTCATCGACGTCAAAAAGATCGATAATCTCCTCAAGATATCTTATATAACGATCATCTTTTGTCATTCCATAAAACTCTAGATCATGAGTTTTTGAGACATATTCATAAGAGTCTGCAGGACCTAGATAACATTTTCTCCTCCTCTTTCTACCGTTTTCATCAACATATTCATGAACAGCATACAAATAAGCCCTTCCATGAATAGTTTCACTATATATCCATCTGAAAGGCTGTCCACACCTAGGGCATATGCCTTTTTTGAGGAGGGCCTCACGAGACATTTTTCTCAGTCCATAAATTTATGGACTTCCAAAGCTTATAAAACCTGACCCCTATGAGAATGATCTGGGTTTAAAAAGAGGCCTTAGACGTGAATTCTCGCAGTCCATAAATTTATGGACGGTCGATATCACAGCTACGAGCCTTTAGATCTCTCTCCTTTGGATTTCTCTCAGTCAGGACTAGTCCTTAAAAGATCCTTTTCCAGCGATCGGGCTTATTATTCTATTTTTCTCTTTTATGAATAAAAATATATATTATATATATGATCTTAATGGCTCCATGACTCTGTGGCTCTATGGCTCCATAACTCCTTAGGCTCCAAAATTTTTTCATTAATCTATTTTGATCTGTTTTAAAAGTTGGGATACCTATAGTAACTATGGAGCCATGGAGTCAGATGAAAATCTGGCTGGTTACAAAAGATTTTCTTTAAAAATTTTTTATTAGATTGATTGTTTTTATGAAGATCATTTATTTTCTTGTGGCATGTTTTCATCGATTGATCCGATGATTTTATCTTTTGAAATGATCACTACCCATGTGTTTATGTTATATCTTCTTATACGTGTTTTAGTATATGATCCTCCTAATAATCTTGCTAACTCTTCTAATCCTGAGATCCCTTTCTTCTTGTTTGTTCTTAGCCATTCTAAAAAGCCTTTTAATATCACTACGTCCTCAGTCTCTGGATGTAATATTATTGATGATGGGATATTTTGATCGACTATATATCTTAGTCTTGACATAAGATCTAAACGTTTCATTAATTCATCTCTTCCAGCATATTTGACAATTAATTCAGCAACATATTCTCTTATTCCTTGTTTAATTTCTTCTATAAGCTCTTCTTCAGTCTCTTCTAAACTCTGAGGCTCATATCTCTTTTCAATCCACTCAGGAGTCTCTAATCCAGCTTCTTTATATAAATATCTAAGGATCTCTTCTCCAATCTCTTTCCATTCAAATCTCATATCTTTAGAAAGGATCTTATCCCAGTTGATTTTAAGCCATTGATATATGAACGGAGCCGTATAGACAAGCTTCATCCTTAGTTTCGAACCCCATTTTCCATATTTCTTATCGAATTCCTCAATTTTGTTTCTAGAGATCCTAGGTTTTCCAGTTAGATTGAAGAAATGAAACCTCTTCTTTTCATCATCATCAAGCGTCTCATATAATCCTCTTCTTGATGTAAGAATTAGAGGAGCCATCGAGTATTCAGCTGTAAATATTATTCCTCCAGATGTGTATTTCTCTCTAAACTTCAACGAGTCCCACGCGTCTCTAATCATTGCCCAGACCTCTTGGTTCACAAATTTGATCCCTTCAGCCTCATTCATGATTATCGGATATGTCCATTGCCCGATTTTTCTTCCTAATCTAGCTGGTGTCACGTTTCTTGATATTGTAGCGTTTTCAGAAGGTGCACTCCATATATATAATGATAACATGGCCAATGTTGATTTGCCTGTGTCTGGAGGCCCTTGATATATTGCGTAAGGCAATGGATTTCTTCCTGATTGTTTCAAGGCGAAACTGATTGGTGATAATATTGCGTATTTAACTGAGTCGCTGAAGATCTCTATCGCAAAATCATAATATCTACTCAGATCATTAAGAACCTCTAAGGCTTCTTTAAGCTTATCTCTATCAGGCTGATAAAGATCCTCTCGACTCCATCTCAATTCTCCATTAAGAATGTATAATCCTTCTATCTTCATCTCTTCTTTTATAGATGCGATCTTTTTATATTCAAATGCTTTGAATATTATTGCGACACAGTCATGAATATTTTGTCTTGATGCCACCACGCCTTGTCTTTTCAATTGTTCTACATGTTCATCTATCACGCCTTCTGTAACAAATCTTCTCCCATTGGCCTCAAGCCATTCAGCTATATAATAAGGCTCGTTTCCGCTCGTTCTATATACTATAAGGTTCTCTAGTGATGCGTATATTATTATTCTATCTTCTCTCAATATCTCTTCTATTGCTCCATCTCTTTTCACGCTTGTTTTCAAAAATTTTGATGTTCTTCCTAATCCTCTTAATGTGATGAAATAATCAGTCTCTCTTCTATATTCGTTATAAACAGGATCTTTAAATGGGCTTGGTCTTCCGATTTTCTCTTCTAATTTCATCAATAAATATAATGCTTTTGATTCATCTCTCAATTTCTTTGTGAATAGCTCGAAAAATCCTGAGACATCTATATTAACATCAACATCTTTTATATATAATTCATCTATTTTTCCACGGATCTCATATTCAATATCTTCTCTATATTTTGATATATCAACACCATAGCTTTCATATATTTTCAGCAATGGTAAAAGTCTTATCGCTATAAACTCTTTATCAGAAGAATAGTCATATAATTTCTTAAGGATCTTCACTATCGAGACAGGACTTATCCCAGCATAAGCTCCGTATCTAGACATCATGATCCATATTAATTGTCTATATCTATTTAATGTCTCAGAATCTTCATAAGATGTGTAATATACTTCTCTTAATATATTAACGATCTCATCAATAGTTTCATCATCTAGAGACCTATAGCTGTTGATTGCAGAGATTTTTAAATTCTCTAAAGTAGGTCTCGGAGGTTCATGAAAGTCTTGCTTCTTATCTACAGCCTCTTTGAGATTTCCATGGGGGTTCCTTAACATTCTAAGATCCTCTTTTACGTCTGATTTACTCAGGTATGTTCTGGCTTTTTCGTCTTCCAATCTTCGAGACGAGGTTCTAACCAAACATCAACAAAGCTGCAATCTTTAATTCTTTCGGCGAGTGAAAGATACTTTTTCGGAAGCTTCAGTCTGAAGGTGTCTCCCACCCTTGTCAATGTAGCAGGAAAAATGATCACAGTGCCATGGAAAGATAGATTGTTACATTCTCTTGAGGCGACCTGCATAAAAACTCTTACTCTACGTGTACCGAGCTGGAGCGCTAATTTAACAGGGATATGTATGTATGCTACGTCTTTGCTTGTCCGAATCTTATACGATCCTACATATACTCGCATCATTTTTTATCTCACCTATGTTTATATTTATGATGAAGCCATTTAGCCTTATTTTGCGCAAACTTGAGCAAAATTTTTTACCCTGATAACGATAGATTCTATTGGCATAGGTGCAGATACATGCCTGAATATAAATGCTTTGAGGATGATGCGATTAAGATTATTGAGAAAGCTATTAGAGAAGGCAGAACCTTCAGATCTAGAAGAGAACTTGTAGATATGCTTAAAGAACACTGCAAGTACAAGCATAAGGCAAGTGCGTATAGACTTATTAAAAAACTTGAGGCAAAAGGTCTCTTGAGATATGTCTTAGGCTATGGCTATGTTTTTGCAGACAGAGAACATGATAACATTATCATGAGCACTTGTGCACTTCTTCTAGACTTAGTCAGACCTGTGAAACCTGTTAATGAGATTTTGAGAGAAGGCTTCTCAAGATATTATGGTGAAGAAATGCCGGGGGCCGTAGTGCTTCATCTTATGGAGAGAGCTTTAGAACATGTTATAACAAGTGATGAGAGATTAATTGAAGAAGTTAAAAAATCAGCACCGATGTTTGAAGATCTTGAGGATCTTAGAGAAAAAGAAGAGATTTTGTTAAAGAAATACGGAGATCTGATTGGAGAGAAAGGTGTAGCATATAATATTGATCTTATTAAAGAGATCGAGAGAATTCTCGAGCTTAAACCACCTGCAGACCTTATCTTTTATGCTAATATCTTGCTGGATAAAGATCATGGTTTAATAACTGATATTGTTAAAAACGATGATGTTAAAAATGCTTGTTATAAAGAGATTCTTAAGTATCCAGAAGATTTGCGTCAGAATATCATGAGATTTTGTGATAAAATAGATATTTTAGAGAAAGACGCTCCTATAATCTCCTCGATCATTCGTATCATGAGAGAAAGATATGAGATAAATCTAAAAGTAAGAGAATTAGAGGAGAAGATTGAGAGACTATATGATAAAGTTATAAACTCTATGGAGACTTTCTATTTAAACACCAGAATGTCAGGTATATTAACAGGCTGGTGTGAGATCTGTAGAAAAGGTTCTGTAGATAATGAGCTGAAGAAATTTGTGAAAAACTTTATTAAATCAAAGATCGAAGAGTTGCTTAGAGGCGTGTGGACTACAAGAATCACTTCATACTGAGGCCATCAATATACAGTTGAGTGATCAATAAAATTATTCATATTTTTAGATGCTACTAGATCAGGCATCTAATAAACTTCTTTACTCTTTAAGATTTACATGATCTTATTCACATCCTAACAATCATAAACTGTGATCACTTGGAGACAGATCCTCCCTCCCATCTAATAGATCGCTTGGGGAAGTTCGCTTAGACAAGATCTATGGGACAAGATCATTTCCCCAATTATTATGATCGCTGGGAGGGAGTGGGGCAGGACAAATGTCTAACATATATACATGTAACATACCCCCCGGGGAGACTACAAAGTATTATATCTTTCTCATAGATCTTTTTAGGAGCCTAAAACAATTTTTTCTTGTCTCCATCCTATTCTCTCCAATTAATATGATCTGATTGGACTAATGATCTTGTCCTATAGATCTTGTCCCGGCGATCTATTTATCAAATCATTATGATGAACATAATGATCTATATTTCTAGTGATCATAATGATACTTAGATATATTAGATATAAGAAAAGATCTTTGTTTATAGTGATATCTCAACAATTGGAAACTCAATTTAGCTGGGAATACTCATTCAAAAGATCTCTACATATGATCCATATGATCTATTGGGATTCCCAATAGATCTTTATAAAAAAGCTTTTGCTCATATATACATGTTTAAGTTGTGATTCATATTTATAAGTCTGTGCCAAGATCTTTATTATGATGAGAATGTCTCAGGAGTTAGAATATATAGAAAAGATCATAAGAGATGCTAAGAGTAGTGTGAAAATATCTAAAGAAGGTAGAAAAATAAGAATTGATGTTGATAGAAGAACGATTAGAATTCCTTATGATGAAGATGTTTTGAGAAGATTAAGAGTTATTGTTGAAGAAGTTAAGTTTAGAATTGAGAGAGAACGTGAAGAAGCCCTGAAGAATTTTTATGAGATGATTAAGAAGATTACTGAGGAAAAAGAGGTTTTGGAGAAAGAGATCATGATGTTAGATGATATTTTTCGTGATATTCTTTTATATATTAGACTGGTGAATCCTAATATTCTCAGAGGTATTCTGACGTTAATACCTGTAGAGAAGATCTCATCATACACACCTAAATATTCAACAGCTCTGAGAATATTGAAAAAGCTCTCTCAGACTACTAAAGATCATTATTTACCTGCCCTCTAGATAAGTCACAGCCAAAATTTTGCCAGCAACTATTATATTGCCAGATCTAACTCTTTTAATAAGATCTGGCTAGACATCTTCAAAAATATGAAAAGAGTATGAGACAAACTAGGTAGTATCGTGAGGTTCTGTAAGCATGAGATACCTGATAGATATTAAATACTAATACACATATGCAATCATTCAAAAATTAAATATGCATAACAATAGTATCAACTTTAACTTTATTCCACCTCAAGATCTCTGTTTTCTCATAAGGTGTTATATTTGAATAAAGATGATCTATATTGTAAAAAAGTTTAATTTCATAATTAAAATTTATTTTGTTTTTTTCTCAAAAATTTTTGTTTTATTGAAGTATATAGCGATAATAAATATTACAATTATCATTATGATAGCTCCTACTATCTGCCACCACTCAAGTGGCATTCTTACCACCCTATTTTATTCCACCAGAGAGCTCCTAGCGTGATAGCTATTATAGATGATATCAGTGCCCACAACCACGTATACGGAAATCTCCAATCAGGTTTAACAAACTCAGGTGTTATTTCAAATATTATAGATGGTATTAATGCATATATCAGCAAATATACAATATAAGGTCCAAATAACATATTATACCAGAACATAGCTTCAACAGTCATTAATCTAAAGACTGCTGCATAAAGCCACCACCAGCCCCAATATTGTATGAAGAGCGCTAATGCATTAACTAGCCAGAATAGAACAACTCCTAGAATCTTATTTTTCTTGTTGATCTCATATATATATGGATAGAATGTGGCAAAAACAAGTATGTGGGGCCAGAAGAATGGTGTTCCAACCATGCCAACAGCACTTACTAATTGAGTTAATATTGTTACTATTATGCCTCCTAAAGGACCGGCAGCCATTGTAGCAGTTATAAGAAAAGTGCCAGTAAGCTCAAAATTTACTAGAGGCAGATAACCTGGTAAGGCGAGCCCCATTCCTGTTGTTATTAATGATAGCGTGCCAAGTATTCCTGCTATTGCTGCATGTCTCGCGGTAAATACAAAACGAGGTTTTTTCGCAGTTGTTGAAGGCTCGCTCAAATGTTATATCACCTCCTTCAATTACAAATATCTTTAAAAACTTATATATTTTGAAAGTTAAAAACTTTATTGCCATGCGTCATCTGATTATTAATTTTTCACCTAAAAATTTATTTACTTACTAGCAGAAATGTTGTAAATTTAAAATTAGCTATGTTTAACACCCACGGACTTATTATAATCGCTACTACAAAAGCTGTCATCGATGCCGCGATCATTGCATAATCTAATCTATTAAATGAGATCTCTCTTAACATAATGGGATTCTTGCTTAATCCATATCCTCTTGATGTCATTGCTGCCGCTAAATACTCAGCACGTATAATTGATCTAAGTATAACAGGTATTACGACAGGCGCGAAACTTCTCACAACATTAACAGGGTTAGCTTTAGAACCTAATTTCCAACCTCTTATACTTTGCGCCTCTATAACAACACCTACTTGTCTAGCAAGCTCCGGTATATACGCTAAACCTAAGCTGAGCGAAAATCCTATTACATACGGAAGACCTAGTTTCCTTAGTGCTATAATAATCTCTTGCGGGGCCGTGGTTAGAATTAAAAACCTGCTCGCCAAAATAAATATAGCAAGCCGAAATGACACTTGAGTGGCAAATATAAGTCCCTCGATACTTACATGTCCATAAGGTCCAAAACTGCCTATTTTAGGAATCACCCAACCTATATAATGTAGATCCCATGGAATAGCCTTTCCTGCAGTTACATCGAAAAGAAAGAGATTATATAGGAAGATTAATATATATCCTGGAAAAGGTACTAACAATAGTACTAATATACGCTTAAAACTTTCTCCCGCTATAATATACAATGCTATCAAGACTAACAAGACCGATAATAAAAATAACGGATCAGTCCATGCAACAGCTATCAGAAGAAAAGTTCCATAAAAAATTATCTTAGTCCTAGGATCAAGTCTATGAAAAATACTAGTACCCGGTCTATATCCGAAATATTTAACAAAAGCTTCAGTGCTCATTTTTGACTTTCCTCTTCAATATTAATACGGTCTAATAGATCATCGACTCTAAAGATCATGTCATCCTCCGTAAACGGCATATTTTGTTCCTCTTTGATTCTCTTAATGAACCTCAATGTTCGTGGAGACTCAAGACCCATCTTCTCAAGTAAATTCATATTTGACGCTGAAAATACTACATTCAGAGGTCCGTCTAATAATTTTTTCCCGTCCTCCATTACAATAATTCTTTTACAATATTCAGAGATTAACGATATATCATGACTTATTGTTACAATTGTAATATTATATTTCTCATTAAGGTCTTTAAGCATATCCATTATCTTTCTCGATGTTATGAAATCTTGTCCAGTGGTAGGTTCATCTACTATTAATATTGCCGGCCTCAGAACCAGTATCGAGGCTAAAGCAACTTTCTGTTTTAATCCTTGACTTAGACGGAAAGGTGAAACATTAAGAAACTCTTCTAATCCTAACTCTTTTGCTATATTATTTACTCTCCTTCTTATATCATCAGGATCTATTTTAAAGTTTTTAAGGCCAAAGGCGATCTCCTCATATACTGTTCTCGCAAACAATTGATCGTCAGGAAACTGAAATACGTAACCTACAGGTATTAAACTTTCTTTGAAATAAGTTTTTATAATCTCAGAATTTAATATGATGTGTCCTTTAGTAGGTTTATATAGCCCGGCAATTACTTTAGCAAGCGTGGTTTTTCCCGAGCCATTATGACCTATTAAACCTATAAACTCTCCCATTCTGATCTGAAGGTCTACTCCGCGTAAAGCTACAGTTCCATCTGGATATTCATACCAAAGCTCACTCGCGGTTACTAAAATTTTATTTCTATCCTCTTTTAAATCCTCTGAAATCCTGCGAGGCCTTTCTCTCATCGGTTTGAATACTATATTTTGTTTGCTTATTTTAATAAATTTTATAAATTCATCAATTGATAACGGGATCGCGTCTTCTGAACGAAATAGTTTAAGTCTTAAAGCGACCAATGATGTTATTGGGATCTGTAATCCCAATTTAATATAATCTTCGGCTTCTCTAACAAGTTTTCTCGGGGAACCATCAAATACGCATTCGCCTTTGTTAAGAACCACAACTCTGTCTACCATAGGTAAAAATTTTTCAAGCTTATGTTCTACAATAATTAATGTGTATTTTCTCTCCCTAGTTAGATCGTATAGCACATTATATACCATAGACGTACCCAATAAATCTAAATTAGATGTAGGTTCATCGAGTATTAATATCTTTGGATACATAGCTAAAACTGCAGCTAATGCCACCAATTGTTTCTGTCCTCCAGAGAGGTTATGCGGGTTTTTATGAGCAAGATCTTCAAGTTTAAAAAGTTTTAACATCGTGTTAACTCTCTCTAGAAGTTCATCTCTACTTGATAAAAGATTAGCTAATCCAAATGCTATCTCTTCTAATACTGTAGGATTGAACAACTGATTCGAAGGATCGTCAAATACTATACCTACTCTTCCAAACATTTCTTCGTATCTCGAATGTTTAGTGTATATGTCATCAATGATTACCTCTCCTTTTAGGTCGCCTTTATAAAAGTGCGGTATTAGACCGCTTATTATTCTTGCTAAAGTTGTCTTGCCAGAACCGCTCGGTCCGGTTACTAGTACTCTCTCTCCTTTCCTTATTTCTAAATTAAGATTTCTTATTGCTTCTATAGAACTTCCTTCATAAGTCCATGAAACTTTATCTAATATAATCATAGGCTTCTCCACAATATTCACCTTTTTATGTTTAAGCCTTTACTCGTGCGTGATGATCAGATTTCCATATTTGTCAACTTTAGCTCTAAAGTTTATCGGAATAATCGTAGTTGCCGTGATCTCCTCTATAACTGCTGGTCCTATGATAAGTGAGTCTCTAGGAAGTAGCTCCCTCTTATAAATCGGTACAGCCTTAAATCCGTCTCTTTTACCGAAATAGACCTCGCGCTCACCCATATAAGCCCTATCAAGAGAACCTCCTTCTGGTAATTCCTTAAGCTTAGGCTTCGCTGTTTTATAAATCCCAGTCACGTGAAAGTTTACTATCTCGACGGGGTTTCCTAACAACTTAAATCCATATTCTTGTTCATGTATTTCATGGAATCTTCTCTCGATCTCGTTTATTTCCTCAAGACCTATTTTACCACCCATTATAGGAATTTTAAGAGTCCATTCTTGACCATAATATCTCATGTCCGCATATCTTATTAATATAACTTTTTCAGGTTCGAAACCTTCTTCTTCAAAGATCTTTAATATTTGCCTTTCTAATAAATTAAATGTCTCATTGACGGAGTCCGCCACATCTTTAGTTGCTTTGATCATTGATACCTTAGTATAAAGAATATCATGTCTAATATCAGCCATCATCATGCCCCATGCATTAAAAACTCCGGCTGGGATCGCAGGAACTATTACAACAGGGATTTTTAGCTCCTCGGCAATAAATGGTGCAAAAAGAGGTCCTGCTCCTCCGTGGGCTATTAATATAAATTCTCGCGGATCATACCCTCTCTGGACAGATATCTGTCTAATCACTGATGCAGCCTGATCAGTGCTTATCTTTATTACGGCTAATGCTGTATCTTCAATAGGCAAGTCAATTTTTTCAGCTATTTTCTTCAGAGCCGTCTCGGCTAAGTATTTATTAAGTTTAAGTTCACCACCAAGTAAATACTCTGGGTTAAGATAACCATCAACAACATAACTATCAGTAACTGTAGGCTCTGTACCGCCTTTGCCATAACACGCAGGGCCAGGATAGGCTCCTGCGGCTTTTGGACCTACTCTCAGTCTACCTGACTCATCTACCCATGCGATGCTAGTGCCGCCATTGCCGGTTTCGATTATCTCAACTATAGGTACACGTATAGGATATCCAGCTCTGTATTTATCTTGTTCAACGTAATATTCTGTCGTAATCCTAGGCAGTAGATTTCTAACCAGACCAGCTTTTGTTGTAGTGCTACCGCCGTCTAAAACTATAATATTTTTATAACCTAATAGCTCCGCAAGAGCCATACCGCCAATAGTGCCTGCGATAGGGCCTCCTTCAACGGCTAATATGGGGTATTTCTTAACATATGAGGCGGTGGCTACTCCTGCATTAGATAACATTATGTAAAAAGTGCCCTTAAAACCCATCTCCTCAAAGGCTTTCTCTAATGCTTCGATATAATTTTTAACTCTAGGCAAAACATACGCGTTCATTACTGCTGTGTTGAATCTTTCATATTCTCTCCACTCTCTGGTGATTTCGCTAGACAATGTTATAGGTATATTTAAACCTAGTTTTTTTAACTCCTCCTCAATTACGTTCTTAGCCTTATATTCATGCTCTGGGTTAGCGTAACTATTGATAAAACCTACAACTATAGATTCTACGCCATGTTTAACTAGCTTGTGTATGGCATTCCGTACATCGTCCTCATGTAATGGAGTAAGAATACTTCCATTGTATAAGATACGTTCTCGTACCTCTAGTCTAAGATATCGAGGCACAAATGGCTCAGGTTTTTTATACTTTAAATTAAATATGTCTCTTCTATTGGCCCTGCCTATTTCAAGTATATCACGAAAGTTCTTCGTTGTGATAAAGCCTACCTTTGCCCCACTTCTGGTTACAATAGTGTTTATTACTACTGTTTGACCGTGTGTGATATACTTTGCTTTAGATAAGTCTATCTTAGATTTTTTGATCGCTTCTATAACGCCTTTCTCAAATTCGGGAGGCGTTGATTCAACCTTTGACCAAACAATCTCTCCCGTCTCTTCATTATATGCTAGTAAATCTGTGAAGGCTCCTCCAATATCTATTCCGATTCTCCAACTCACGAAAATAATCCCTATCTCAATATAGCAAAAAGATTATTAAACTTTTGATAAATAAAAACAGATTAGCATTAACATTCAAATTCTATTTTATACTTTTGAAACACATAAATTTAAACCTCTTTGGACTTATATTAAGCGGGTATATATAATGAGAGAGATAGATCCTATTTCTATAGAGATAACAAAATATGCCCTTGAAAATATAGCAAATGAGATGTTCTGGACTGCTATACGTGCATCAAAAAGTCCTATTTTTTATGAGACATATGATTTTTCAACGGCAATAACTACTCGCGAAGGAGATGTAATAGCGATATCAATAGGTTTACCGTTATGGGCTGGGGTCATGAAGTTCCTTGTTAAGAATATGCTTGACGAAGTCGAAAAATATGAAGGTATTAATCAGGGTGATATTATTATCTCAAACGATCCTTATCTAACAGGAACTCATACTAATGATATAGGATTAGTAATGCCTGTATTTCATAAAGATGAGATCATAGCAGTCGTGGCCGCCAAGGGGCATGTAAATGATGTAGGTGGCATGAATCCTGGAACCTGGGGACCTGGATCAAGAGAAATATATCAGGAGGGCCTCTTTTTACCTCCTGTCAAATTTTATAGGGAAGGCAAATTAAATAAAGAGATCGCTAGAATCATATTAGCAAATACTCGAATACCAGATTATGTATACGGAGATCTTGAAGCACTAGCTGCAGGTCTGAGAGTTGGTGGTAAGAGGATCAATGAGTTGCTTGAGAAATATGGCATAGAGGTTTTAAAGAAGGCTATAGAAAGTTCGTTGGAAGAAGGCAGAAGAATTAGTCTTAGGAGACTTAAAGAATTACCTAAGGGAGAGTTTCGTGCCGAAGATTTTTTAGACGATGATTATATCACTGGCAATCCTTTGAAACTCACGGCTCGTATCAGAATAACTGATGAAAAGTTCATAGTCGACTTCTCAGAGAATCCTAAATGTGTTGAGGCACCGATCAATAATACATATCCAGCAACTTTTGCAGCAGTAGCTGTTACATATATAGCTATAATAGATCCTCATACAAGAGTCACGCAAGGTCTGCTTGAGCCGTTAGAGGTGATAGCTCCTCCTGGTACTATATTTCATGCCATAAGACCTTATCCGGTATCTGTTTACTGGGAGACTATGTCATACGCTGCCGACCTGGTATGGAAAGCGTTAGCTCCTCATATCCCTGACAGATTATCTGCAGGACATTTTCTCTCTGTCACAGCAGAAAGTATCGCAGGCATCGATCCTAGGACAGGAGAATATTATATATTGGTTGAGCCTAATCCAGGAGGTTGGGGAGCTTCAATAGATAAAGATGGTGAAAGTGCGCTTGTCGCGTTTGCTGACGGAGAGACATATGCTAATCCAGTCGAAATCTTAGAGAGAAGATTCCCAATAATTGTAGAAAGATTTGAACTTAATATTAAAGATGGAACAGGACACGGAAAATATAGAGGAGGCTTTGGAATAGTAAAAGATTATCGAATATTATCTGACAAAGCTTATTTCACAACTGCTGTCAATAGATCGAGATATCCTCCATGGGGTGTATTTGGTGGATTAAATGGAACAGTCAATTATATGGTCATCATTAGAGATGATAAAGAATTGATGAGAGTCGCTAGAATACTTAATTACGAATTAAGAAAAAATGACGCAGTGAGTATTAGAAGCGGTGGTGGAGGCGGCTGGGGCGATCCTCTCGAACGCGATCCTAATCTGGTTTTACAAGATGTAATAAATGAGTATATATCGATCGATGATGCAAAGAATATATACGGTGTAGTTATAGATCCTGATACTATGACGATTCGCTGGGAAGAGACTAAAGAATTAAGAGAAAGACTAAAACGTAAAAGATCATTCTCTTAAAATCTGCTGTAAGACACGTATAAAGTTCAAACCTAGAATCTTTCTAATTTCATCATCCGAGTAACCTCTTTTTTCCAAGTAAAATATAAGATTTAGAAGTTTGCTAGGTCTATCTATCTCCTCCGGATATTTAAAAGATTCGCCATAATCTATGCCACTAATTTTTAATGAAGGTAATATGAGATCCTCTGCATAATATATATAATCTGGTCCGATCCCCACGTGATCTACTCCGGCGACCTCAACAATATGATCTATATGATCTAATAACCTCTCGATATTTGGATTTGTTTTATCAATTAAACCTGGAAAGAAACATACACCAATGACGCCCTTCCTCTCAGCTATTGCCTGAATTTGTTCGTCGCTAAGATTTCTCACATGGTTATACACAGCTTTGCTATTAGAATGAGAAGCTATAAGCGGAGTTTTGACATTTTCTATAACATCCCAAAAAGAACTTTCAGATAGATGAGATACATCTATTATCATGCCTAATTTTTGAGCTATCTCTAATATTTCCAAACCTAGCTGTGTTAACTTACTTCTTGTTCTTTCCTCACTACAGCCGTCAGCTATAAAATTTCTATAATTCCATGTTAATGAAAAAGCTCTCACGCCTAACTTGTATAATATTTTAAAGAGTTCAAGACTGTCTTCTATAGGTCTTAATCCCTCTAAGTTAAGGATCAAACCAATTCTATATTCTTCAGACTGAAGAACTTCGTTCAAATCTTTTTTTGACAATATCAATTTTAATAACCCATCTGTTATCTCGGATACTTCATCATAGATATATTGTATATTCTCTAGAGTGCCTCTCAGAGGATTATAAGGAGTCGCGTTACTAATAGGATCGTCACCTCCAACTGTCAGGAATATTATTCTTACATTACCTTGTTTATATTCCTCTAAATAATACTTAACAAATACGCTTCTTTCTCCTCTTTTTCTCCTCCTATATATATCTATGGTCAGATCTGAGTGTCCGTCTACAACTATATAGTTTTTATATAACATTCGTTTTAAACACCATATTTAATAAGAGACAAATTTAGAAATATAAGATTTTAAAACTATCAAATGTGAAAATCATGCTAGGGTCTCATGAAAACCGACTTTAGTTGAGGCTTGGTTGTTAAGCCTTTTAATTGGTTAAAAAAGATGCTACTTCAATTTAAATATTGCTACATTAATTGAATCAGTCGGCTAGAAGAAAAGCAAATTTACAAAAAACCTTAATAAAAATAATTTGGATGACCTTTATGTCTTTTGTTGTAGTTGGCGGCGGTATTTATGGTTTGTTTATTGCTTATCATCTTATTAATGAAGGAGCTGACGTCACAATAATTGATCAAACGGAGCCCGGAAGCTGGTCTAGAGCAGCTGTTGGACTTTTAGAGTATAAAGCGCTCGGGATCAATATTATTAATACATTTAGTTATCTTATGCAGTTCATTAATATGATTAGAAAAAATGATGCTACAATCAAATATATTGATAAAAATTGGATATTTAAATACTTTAGTAAATTAGGTCGTAAAATACCTGAGAACATTATTAATGCTATAAAAATTATGAATGATCATTCGAGAGAGACTTATCGTAGACTTGCTGAAGAGAAAAATGACTTTGAATATTCTGAAGAACCATATTATGAATTAACAAATAATGTTGAGAATGTTATTAAAAAAGCTAAAAAAGATCCTCTTAATCCTAAGTTTGAAGTATCTGAACTTATGGGTAGATATGCGATAATATTTAAAGATACTGCTAAGTTATCAACAGATCTATTGATAAATAGATTATTAAGAGAACTTGAGAGAAGTAAGACTCGTTTTATTAAAGCTTTTGTATGGGATATAAATGAAGATTCTGTCTATCTAAATAATGGCAGAATAGTGAAGAGTGATACAATTATTGTTGCTGCTGGATATCATTCATCAATATTAGGAGTCCCAATAATCCCTTTTAAAGGATTTGGAATTAGAATAAAATCTACAATAAAATTTAATTATATAGCTTCTTTTGATGATCTAGGAATATTTATATTGCCTTTTAATAATTGGTTGAAAATATCATCAAGATTTGACCCAGACTCTAGTATAGATACTAAACCTTTGAGAGAGATTATCAAAAGAATTAAACGTGTCATTAGCGATTTTGAGATCATAGATATAACAATAGGTTATAGACCATGTGCACCAGATGGATTGCCAATAATTGATAAAATTAATGATAAGATATTTGTAGCAACAGGAGGATGTAGATTAGGCTGGACACAGGCACCAGGTGCAGCAAAATTAATTGTAGACCTAGCATTAGGAAAAATAAAACAAACATCATTTAATATAAAAAGATTCAGCAATGAATTTAAATAATACTTCTCCGATCCTAAATTAAATTAAGATGAGAAACATCATACTCTAACTTCTAGTTATTACGATCTATGCGAATAGTTTATAGCTATGTCTAATACGTTGTCGAACACAGTATATGCTGTCTTTATTTTTCCTTCACCTCTACAAAAATATTTTCTTCAAAGCTGACTTCTTCCTCATCCTAAAGGGCGAGGCTTTAGTTGTTATGATAAAAGATGAGAGAGGTGAAAGATCTGAAAGAATTTTCTCTAGATTAAAAAATTATTGCTTTGTAGATAAATTTATTCACAAAACCTCTACCTGACTTGATTCTATGGTAGTAGTAAGCTTTTAGAAACGCGAGATCGATTGTTAATGATTAGTGATCAGGTTTTTTGAAACAATTTTCATGTGTTATATATAAAACCATCTTCTCATAATTTTAAAACTTTAAAATTATGATTCTTTAATATTCGTGATTCTCGGATTTCACGAACAGTACAAAGTAATACTTTGTTAAACAAAAATTTTAAATTTTTTGAAAATAAAAATCAATTAGCTTCAACAAAAGTTTTGAAAACGAAAAGATGAAGAAAAATGATCAAATTTCATATAAATTTGCACCGATATAAATATGGGAATAAAAGCTGGTATGAATATAGAGAAACATTCATATCAGACGCCTGCGGGATATTCATATCGTTGTGCCCTGACGCGGCGGAGGTCCGGGGTTCAAATCCCCGCGGGCCCATTAAGATAGACACTTCTAATGATCATCATCTATAAATCAAGATCTCCAGGATCTTTCTAAAGA
>Ga0326760_1000585_pt1 | contig 18374 bp, 34 predicted proteins | sample GCREP_S_FD_207668 | JGI IMG/M metagenome (GOLD analysis project Ga0326760, IMG submission 207668) | Hot spring sediment microbial communities from Geyser Creek Basin, Yellowstone National Park, WY, United States - GCR.EP_S | ecosystem: Environmental > Aquatic > Thermal springs > Near-boiling... | reverse complement strand
TCACATATCGTGAGAACCTGAGGTAGAACACCACAGCGGTCTTCAGGTCTTCCCAGCCAACACCGAAGTCCATGTGACCAGATACCGCTATCTCCAAAGGCACGCCAAGCTCCGCTAGGATTGATATGTGGCTTCTCCTAATGTCGTGAGGTGTTAGCGTAAACTCTAATCCCAGCATCTCGCTCACCTTCTCCAAGACCCTTCTGTACCACTTTATGAACCTGCCTACCGTTTCAATCCCTGTGATGCTTGCAATTATTGAGCCTTTATCTTTCCTGAACCTCAATAATTCACCAACAGGCTCAGCATCAAGCCAAGACAAATCACATGTCCATGTCTTTCCTGTTTTGGATTCGTACACCTGTATGACAAAGGTGTCACCTACTTGATAGAGCCTCTCCCACCTCAATCCGATTAGCGACGTATTGGCATCCTCAAGCTTTGTTGCATCTGTGATTCCCTCGGCTTCGTATCCTTCACGAGACCCTATCGTTAGGTGAAGCCATACCACTAGGAACTCTGGTGTTGATATACCACCATTTTTCCACGCATCCTTCAGCTTCAAGTAATGCTCATATGTGATATACTTTAGCTTTGGCGTTATGAACTTTGTGACCGCACCTATCCTACCCTCAAACCACCTACTCCACTGCGGAATTCTTCTCAAAGCAATCATAGCCCTCCTTATTTTGTTGTAATCATTGCTGTAAACCTCATAGAGAGCCTTCTCCACAGCCTTCTCATCCCACACATCTGGGTTAGTCGCCATGCCGTTCTTAGCAAAGTACTCCACCAGCCTCTTTATGACCCTAAGCGTTTCTTTTTTGAGCTTCTCACTCAACACTGGCTTGTGACCCAGCACCTTTGAACGCTTCTCAACATCCTTTGACAAGAACTCCCTAACAACTGAAGACTCCATAATATCGCTAATCACTACCTTAGCCCTAGGCTGTAGCGCCTTCTCCACCATGTCTATGAGGTCAGCTTTAGACATTGTAATCGTGACTATCGTCTTTGTATCAATGTTGAATATGTTGAATCTCCCTTGCTCCTCAATCCTCTTTGCAAGCTTGTAGAGAGTTGTCTTATCAACACCTATGAGGTTGGCAATCTCCTGTAGCCCAACACCCATCTTCTCGTTAGCCCATATGATGCAGGCTACCTGCATCTCGCTTGTGAATATCGGCTTACCCCAGTTAGCAAGGCTCTTGTACTTTGAGATAACATCGCTTACAAAGTTTCTCACTTGACTTAGTTGTTCTTGGCAGATTTGGGGAATTGTTTTTAGGGTTTGAGCCATTTGGAGCACCATAAAAATATGTGTTCTAGGTCGGGTTTATAAGGCTAACTGTGTATAAAAGAGTTGAGAGTGTTGTGAGAAAGAGAAGAAAGAGGCACCATAAACAATGCAAGGCGTGAAGAATCTACATAAAACGTGTAAAATTTTATGTGCAGAACCCCCGCAAGAATTGAGACCTTTTGCATTGATTGTGTAAAAAATTGTCTAGTCCTTTGACATTATATACAGCATCACAATGATTACAATAAACGTTAGAAATATGAATAGTGCTGATAGTAGTAGGCAGTGGAATGAAAGCATTAGTGACTGCAACAATTTTGATGCGCATTGCTCGTCTAAGCATATTCTAAACTCACTCATAGCGTCCTTTGCACATGAATAGGCAACGTTTTCCATAAACGCCAGCACTATGAGTAGAACCGCAAGCGCTAAAACTATCCAAGACCTATCCTCCCCCCTCATGAGCTACCGCCTCTCTGAGTTCAATAAACGCATTACTGTTTCAAATTCTTTGATGCTAATATTGGTTTTAATGCTTTGTAGCGCTTTTTCATAGATTTTATTGTCTATGTAGCCATACTTTAGCAACCTATTTAAGAATCTTAGCCAACCCAAGACATGTTCAACAAGTGTTGTGCATTTTTTGGATACATAGTCCATGCAGTAGAAGTTGTGCGTTATTGTATCAATTGAGTCAATGTACTTGTCAATCTTTTTCCACGCCCTTGCATTTACACCAAACATGTGAATCCTTTTGTCACGTAATAATTGTCTAGCTGTAAACGCTAAGCGCTTTAAGAAACCGCTAGACTTAGCTACACATGTTGGCGCAACGGCTACGTAGCTTGATTTTAAGAGGCCTAGTTGCTTTAGCCTAGCAATGGTGTTGGCAACAGATTGAATACTATTTGGCTTCCCCTGTATTGGCACAACCCATTGAACATCAGGATAGTTATCCAAGGCATACTGAATGTTTCTAATAGTTCGCTCAACATTGTCTGGAATCGGGTTGTTTGGATAGTCAGAAGGGTAATCAGGTATGACAACCCATGTGTTCTTAACAACACGCTTAACTTCGTCGTAGAGGCAGACCATTTTGCGTATCCACGCCTTGTAGCCCGATGGGTACTCCTTTAACCCCCATTCATAGAAGACCTTGTGAACGCCTGCATCAATTATTACCGACTGCACATCTGCCCTCACATAGAGAGAAGATGATTTATCTGTAACGGATAGCAGTAGATATGGATAGTACATCCACATAAGCTGAGGTCTTGTATATATAATCGTGAGCTACCACCTCTCCACAGCAACCTCTCTCTTCCTCGCCTTTCCCTTAACAACATCAATAGCAGGCTTAACCAATGCCTCAAGCCTATTCACCTTGTCTAGCAACTCGTTTAGCTTGTCAAAGAATGTATCAACCTTCTGCAAGTTAGGGTCGTTAATGAAAGTGGTTTTTATATCTCTCCAAAACTGCATAATCTCGCTTTTAACAGTATAAACCTCTTTAACCTGCTCAAGCTGGTTTATTTCCTCTACCAATTTATCCGCCTCCTGCTTCAACTGCTTTACAATAATCTCCATCTCCTTCTTCTTTCTGTAGATTTTCCCTAGGTGCGGATTGGCGCACTCAAAACACAGATACCTCGTGACAGCAGAGCCGTCGGAATACAGATATTTTACCCATTGAACAGGCTCGCCAACCTTCACAACCCTCTTGCAATGCGAGCACATTATCTCCCTATCAGCAACAAACTCTTTACTCAGAATCCTATCAATTGTTCTCTCCGAGCTACCGCCTAGATAGATATTGAGAAGCATTTTGATAGCATCGTTTAAGCTAATACCGCCGTTCTTCTCAGCAATCTTTTTTAACTGCTCATACACATCTTCACTAACCTTGATTTGCTTCACACACATCACCTTATGCTGTTTAATGCGCTTTCCATTAGATTTACAGCTTCTCTCAGCTTTGCCACTATCTCTTCTTGCTCGCTAGGCGAAAGCCTTGTGAAGCTCGCCAGCTTCTCCCCAGCCTCCTCACCCAGCTTGACTAGCACAAGCAAGCCCTGCAAAAACTGCGTGAAGCTCTCGTGACCCAGCAACTCACCTAATTTGAGCACCGCCTCAGGCTTAAGCCTCAGCACATCGGGGTAGCTCTTCTGCAACACGATGTGCCTCTCATAGCACTCCAGCACAGCTTTGTAGAGCTTCACAAGCTCCTTAAAGCCCTCAACTACCATAAAGACACCTCTCTACATGCAGTGTTCTTACCACTGTATCTGCATATCTTTATACGGCTACAGCCTTTTCTCCTAAGTATGTAGAGAAGGTGCTGAAGCACCTCCAAATCCCTCTTACATATGTAGGGTATAATGCTTGCCGAGTGAACACAGCTTTTCACAACACTTCTCGTTGTGTGCGGATTGGAGTGCCTAATGCCGTATGCAAAGACTTCAATGCGGTCTTCAAAGATGTGTATCTCAGGCGTGTAGTTGCACACTATGCTTCACCTACGTGTGCATCTTGCTCTCACTCTGCTGTTGCTCTATTTGTTGCAGAACATCGGGGTATGACACTATAAACAGTAGCTGTAGAACCTTCATGTACCTGTCTTCCTTTAACAGCTCTTCAATCAACTGCTTAAACTCCTTTAACTGCCTGAACTTCTGCAACTCCTTGTAGTTGTCAATGACTAGCGTGAGCTTATCCTTAAGAATAGCGAGGTAGTTTTTGAGCCACAGGACTTGGTGGTGAGGCGTCATCTTCTCAACATCGTAGCACACCTGAGCTAGGCTCTCCGTTTCAACCTCTACGCACGCTATAATCCTCTTCACCTCGGCTGTGTTCTGCGTAAACACGACCCTAGCCTTTGTCAAAGCGTACTCACCACAGTGTATTTACCACGCTTAAAGCGTGATGCGTACAGCGTCTTTATACACCATGCGCAGTAGTTCTTAAAGAAGTCTGGGCTACCATACATCTTCCTAGCCTCTTTAAACGCATCCTCGTTCTCCTCTTTAATCCTCTCAAGCAGTTCACACTTATTGGAATCTGTGAGCGCCAGCAAGCACCTCATAGCCACACCTCAAGAATCTTAACAACCTTATCACCATTTCTCTTTGTTCTGAGTACATATAGCCCATTGCTAGACCCAATCTCATCAACATCGCTACAGCTGTAGAGAACCATGTGGGGCTTCTGCCTCACAAATATTATGTGAACCTCATCAACCTCCCCAACACCTACACACGCAAACTTTCCATTATCTTTACACACGCACTTCATGTTTCCTCACCATTGAGCCACTCCATGTACTTCACAAAGTCTTTGCACGTCATTTCATAAATTGACATGTTGGGCTTCTGCACAACCACCTTGCACTTGTCACGCCTAAGCTCCAAGACATCAAGCTCAGTGAAATAGAATGTACACCACGACTTATTGCAGGATACCTTAGATGCTAGTTGCCTTAATGAAAGCCTTATATCACCTATTTCAACAATAACATGTGCATCAGCTGGAAACGAAATTGAGTAGTCTATTATCATGTTTTCCCGCCAAAAAAGTAAATTGATTTGCAAAAAATATAAAGTGTTAGCCCAGCTCAGAACAAAACACAATGGTTTAATTGTCTGTGTAGAAACGATTGGGGAAAAGTGTATAAGCTTTTCTTTTCTTCTCTACACAAACAATTGAAAAAATGTTTTTATGCTACGGGCACAGGCGCAACCTTTCTAGCCAAGTGCACCACCTCATAAAAGATTTCGGGATACTTCGGAGCTACATCAGCTGGAAAAACAGTTCTGCTTCTCAGTATAGACAGCAACAAATCGTGTATGAACCCCCTCATCTTTGCAAGGTCACCATAGCGCAACTTGCTTCTAAAGCCAGCAACCTTCTCATCAATAGACCTCACAAATGACAGTGCATCCTCAACTTTCTTCTCGGGGTACCTCAGCCTGTGGTAGGCGTATGCAGAGCCTGTTGCAAGCTTTGCAACTGTTTCTGTGAACCTTGTCACCAAATAGTCTATGTAGAACCTGTATTCATACGGCATTGCAAGAATGCTCCTAATGCTCAGCACAGGAAACCTCTGCAACAACACAAAGTAGTTTATCGCAATGTACTCCGCCACAACCTGCGCTGTGAATATCCACGACGCCAGCCTGAACTCGGAGAAGTTGCTACTGCACTTATCCTCAAGACTCCTAAGCTCTGGCTCCAGCTCTGCAAGCCTCTTCCTAACCTCCTCGCCAGCCTCCTCAAGCTCCCTGACCCTGTCGTAGCAACCCATGACAACCTCCACAACATCCCTAAACTCGGGTATGTCAGAGGTGAGCGCCCTTACAAACCCCTCCCTTATCGCCCCCTCAGCTGGCGCAGTCATGAAGTGTATGAACTCGTGCGCAGAAGCCCTTACAGATGCTATTCTATCCATCGGTGAATAGAGCCTCAGGCACAGCACCATAGACTTCTCAACTGTGTCGTACAAGCCTGTGGCGTGGTGCTCGCACACACCTGCTTGGCGCCTAAACACATCAATAAGCTTAAGCGCCTTCTCATCCCTTGTGTACCTCTCGGGATTCCTAGCCCCGTCCTCATCCGTGAAGACCACGTACTTCATGTCCGCTAGCCTGTAGGGCTTGAAAACCTCGTAGGCAAAGCTGAGAAAAGCCCTTGCAAAGCCTATGACAGCCCTGCCGTGAGTCGTGGCGGGGTTGACAACATAGTAAATAGTTGTCACGTGTAGTACCTCTGCTTCAATTTTGCTAGAGAGGCTATGAAAGCCTCTAGGTAGAGCTGTGACCTTGACCACCTAAGCATATATAGCAACACGAGCAAGGCGATGTAGAGAGCCGTTAAAAGGATAGCAACCTGCGCTACGGCTAGCATAGCATCACCTGCGCACGTAGTACAGCAGTGTACCTCTGTACATCTCCCTTGTAACCCTCTTCTGGCGCAAGACCCTGACAATGCGAGGCGATATCTTCTCTATTACCCATACGCACATTTCATCAATGACTGGGTCGTTGGGCTTTACACACAGGCTCTCCTTGTCTTCCATCCTGAGGAAAATGCCTTCAACACCATTTATGTGAACCCAGTCCCCTATGCAGAGCCTCTCCCCCATGAACTCCCAGCAAGTTGCTCTAGGCATAGACATCCCGCTCACCTCTTCTGAGCCTTGTAGTACTGCCTAGTTGCTATAAAAACTATTGCGCCTACAATTGCGCTTAGAATGTTGCCGTCAATCTTCATAGTCAGTGCGTTCACTATTTCTAACACAGTGATGCAAATCATTGCAACTATCAGCACCAAGGTGTCGTCCCTCACATCACACCACCGCTACGTACCACGTGTTATCTACATTGCTTGCCAGCATTACCCTGCCACCGCATGTGCGCAGAATGTAGTACTCCGCCTTTGGCGTGGCGGGCTTCTCAACAGCCTTAACCTCAAGCAAGCACTTTGGCTCAGGCTCTATGAAGTAAACAAGCCCCTCCTTGAAGAACTCCAGCTCTACAGGCGGTCTAACCTCTACAAGCTTGTAGCGCTTCTCTTTGCACCACTTCACCACAAGCTCACGGGCTTCATCAATTGTCTTAGCCTTTGTGATTTTATAGACCTGAGCATTTAACAGCTTCGCCATCTCCGAAACACTCACTTCTTTGAATCTAACCATCCCGAAGTACTCGTCCAATTTCCTCTGCCTCCACATTCTCCTAACTACAGAGTTGTGGTAGGCTCTCTGGGCTACTAAAACCTGTTGCCAGTCCACGCACTTTGCCTCGGGTATGATTTTCAGTATATCATTCAATGCGTCTTTATACAATTCTTCGCTTGGCTCTCCCCCCATCTTCTTAATCTCGGCTTCAAAGAATGCTCTAAGTATTTTCTCAGCCGTCTTTCTATCTAGGCACGGGTTCTTAGCAACCTTTAGAACATCTGAACACACATCTGGCGAGAGGTTGAACTGTGTGCATAGAAAAGACGGGTCTTTCTTCACATACTCATACCACGCAGTAAAAGAGTCCGCAACATCCTGCGTAAATGTCTTTGCAGACTTCTCAATGACCATCTGCTTTATTTTGGCGTAGCACTCGGACTCGGTTAAGTCAATGCAGTGCTCCTCAAGGAATTCCTCAATTTTGGTTTCGTCGTACCCTATCTCCTGAGGGTCTTCAAGGTCGTAGTTGTCTATTAGCTCGGCTATCCACCTCCTCCACTTGTTGAGCCAAGCCTCACGAGGCGCACCTACTAGAGTTTCAAGTATCTCCCCAATGGTGCGCTCCTCTCTAACAGGCGCCTTCACCTCTGCCTTGGGTCTTCTCCTTCTCTCCTCTGGGTTTAGAGGCGGGTCTGAAGATAATTGAGAGATAGACATGCGTAAGCACACCTGAGAAGGATTAGGTGTAAGAAGTGTAAAAAGCTTTAAAAAAAGAGTTTTGGTTTTAGGGGGCTTTCAAAAAAGCGAGCGCTAGGCTAGCGGAGGTATTTCCCTGACCTTTGCGGGGGGTATAGATACCTCTGCAACGGGTTTAAGACCAAGTGTTTCAAGTGCTACTGTGAGCTTGTGCACCCTGAACTTCTTTCCAAGCTCTCTAAACGTCCTTGCAAAGGGGGCGCCTCTCCTCTCATAGTTTGTAGCTGGGTCGGCTCCCTCTATCTTATCGGGGAGCGCTTTAGCCACCTTCACAATCTCTGGCAAGGCAAAGTTTACCCACACTCCATAATTTGTCTTCATTGTCGGTATCATAGCCTCGTAGGTCTTTGCACCGTTCTTCACTCCTACTTCGTATCGTTCAGTCCAGTACTTTGCCCCGTCCTTTGGAAGCTCATATACCTTAACTTTCTTTCTCCTAGCCATATGGATTCACCAGAGTAGAGCTAGTGCTAACAGGCTATTAAGTTTTGCTGTATTGCCTCCAAGCATCCATCACGACCTTTATTGGCAAGAATAGATATGGAGCAATGAGTAGCACAGATAGAAGCGGTCTATAATCCGCCTGCACCACTTGAACGGTGACCTCACGAAAAAATGGCGGGTATGAGTTTGCTATGAGCGTGAACACCTTCTTGCCTAGCTTTTGGGATAGCTGGGCTTCTATGTTATTGTACTTGCAGAAGACGTAGTCAGTGTCGGAGCCTGCAAAGAGAAGCCCCGCAAATTTGAAATCACTTGTGAGTACAGGTGAGCCTGAGTCACCAGCCTTGACATTGTCTTCAACAAGTACTACATCTGTAAATAATGCCTTTCCCCTGTCGTACAGCACCTTGACAGTTACAGACGTGTCTATCACCGTGCCCTCGGTAATGCCTGTAGTCCTACCCATCTTCTTCACCTTCTCGTTCAAATCAGGTATGCGCTTGCCTGTGACACCACCAATATTCAGTATGCTCATATAGACATCGGCATAACTCAGAGGTGTGGCTACAGCAACATCAACTGTGTTTTGAGCGCCTGTGAAGTCTATCGGTATGAAGTCTGCTAGCGTGAACACAACATCCTTGCTAGGGTCACCACCATCCAAGCGACCGGGTTGAACAAGCGGGTCACCAGCTCTGCCGAGGTTCTCCTTAGCCCACACGTGGTTATTTGACGTTGCTAAGACCTCGCCATCCTCTGTAACAACATACCATCCAATTGTACCAGCTGAGATTTCATCGGCTCTCCCCGTGGAAACCCCAGTAGGGCTAGGTCTGTAGCGCTGTTTAGGGTCTAACTGCTGTACCTTTCTCAAGACACCAATCTCTACAACATCTGTACACACCACCCTACCGTCCTCAAGCTTAAGAGCCTTTGGAATGACCTCCGAGGGCTTTAATTGATGCTCAGGCACTTTTTTCGCAACATAGATTCTTATACACTTTTCCTCGTAGATTACCCTACCCTTTCTTATTCGTGGCATAAGCTGATTTGAATAGCCTACAACATTTGGGTAAGACATGATGTTATGCGCTTTAACGGCTCTGAGTACAAGCTCCCTCTCCATAGCGTCACCTAGGCAAGAGAGTCATCACTATGTTGAATATGAAGAAGAACGGCATGAGGGCTAGCACATACATTAGCATTGTGAAGGCGCCCGCCATTAGAGGCGCCCACTGTTGCACACCGCTAACAATTGGCTCGGTTACTTGCCAGAAGCGCCATACGGCAAGACCCCCGCCTACACCTAGAAGACCTATGAGAAGACCCCAAAATACCCACGACAGCCACGCAGGTATGGGGTTGCCTACATGTAGAGCTGACTCTATAGACTCCGCTAGCTCTGCTAACCGCTTTCTGTACTCCTCAATGTCACTCTCAAGACTCTTTAGCTCAACCAAGTGCAAGTGTTCTCACCAAGCCTATTGCCAGCGACACCATTGTCAATGCTATTAGCATTGTTATTGCCATCACTAGGAAAGGCGCTGTTGCAACTATGTACTGCGTGATGTATGGTGCTACAGCTCCTACCGCAGAGGCTACTAGGTATATTGAAGGGACTGTGACGGCTATGAGCATTATTCCCCTCGCTACCTTTGGGCTGAAAGCCTCTGCAACCTTCAGTGCCTTCCTAGCCCTTTCAGCGAACTCCTTAACGCCTTTTTCTATCTTCTCGGCAACCTCCTTAGCCTCCAGTACCTTCTCTGCCTTCTCAACCTTCTCGGCATCCCACTTAGCCTTCTGAGCCATGCAACCACCTCTAAGCCCTCTTCTCAGCCTTCTTAGCGGGTACAAATGCTGACACTAGCATTTTTATCACAAGCGCTATCACAGCCACTTGAATTATTGTAGGCATTATTGAGAGCACAATGCTAAGCAAGTTGCCTATGATTTGAGATATGTCTATCGGGCTTGACACTACTCACCACCTCTGCGCCTAAAAAAACCCAGTATAAGCGATATTATCACCACGGCTATCATTACCCACATCATTATGTTGAACATCTGCATTATCTGCGCCATAACGTCCTCCATCCAGTCGTAGTACTCCCCCACAACCTCGTATATGGCTATGCCCACGCTACCAGAGACCACACTCACTATTCTAACACCTAGCGTGAATGACACAGGCACTGCATCAAGCGTGTAGGTGCCGAGGTCTTTGTCGTCGGCAACAATGTGAATTGCGTCCCCATTTATCTCAACAACGAATGTCAGGTAATCAACTGCAAAAGCCGTTCCCGTGTTCACTAGGTGCACACTAGCCCCGTGAAAGTCGTAGCCCTGCTCATCCTTTGCAGTAGCATCGTTTTTATACGCTATGAAGCCCAGCTCAACATAGCCCTCGCTACTTGACCCCGCAATCGCATACGCCTTCACGGTTACCCTAGCCTTGTTTGTCATTGCGCCGTACGTTATCTTAATCTTTGGTGACTGCACAAGAGGTGTAGCCTGAACATCGTAGTCACCAGCTCCGTAGTGGTCTTCACCAGCTATTGTGACTCTGAGTGGATACATCTCTCCCCAGCGCTGACCCTTGTCGAACAGGTCTCTGAATGTTGATTCATCTACCCTGTAAAACGTCTTCCAGCCCATTACCTCCTCACCTTCTCAACCCTCTTCTCAACTTTCTTAACAATCTTTGACACAGACGCATTTTTCTCAATGCGTTTAGACACTCACCTCACCTATGACTAGCCTCTGCTTTCTCAACTATTAAACTTATCCTACTTGCCACAGGTCTAACACCTTGCTTAATGTTGCCGTGCTCAGCACTGAGCTCATACACCTTAGCATGCTCAGACAATGCGTAGATATATGCAAAGTAGTCCATCTTTCTACAGACCATTTAATCACCTCGCTATAGATGCCAATAATGAGCCGTCAATTAGTGTTTTTACAAATGAGTCCTTCTTTATTAAGCCCAAGTACTCCAAGACGTAGGCAACAATTATTACAGCTATTGTAAAGCCGAGAACCCTTGCAACAACTCTAAACATTTCATCTACGTATGTGTCACGCTCATATGTATAGCTGTATTCATACCCCATTATGCGTACACCTCATTCAAAGCATAGGCTACTCTCATATGTGTGTACGCCTTAGATGCAAAATATGCTTTCTCCACAATAGCCTCACGCTCATCACTATTTAAAGCAAGTGCATAATCAACCGCATCTAAAACGTCCTTCACACGGTAGTCCCATCCAATGTAGCTTCTACCCACTACAGGCATGTACTCCACTATCTCCTCCACATAGTCGTACTTGATGCCAACAACATGCTCAAAGCACGGTGCGTTAGAGGTTGCAACAAGCTGTTTAACCGCCATAGCCTCCACGGGGGGCATGCCAAAGCCCTCTGAGCGTGATGTGTATAGAAACAGCTTAGCGCATTTAACCAACCGCATCAATTCATATTCGGATAGAGAGCCGAACACAATCACCACAGCATTTTTAAGGGGCTTGTTCGTGACAGCAACACATTTAACGTTTCTCTGCTTCAGATGCTCACACACAGCGTCAAATATGTCTAAGCCTTTCCTACCCCTCTTAGGCGGTGCGAGCATTGATTCAGCACCTACTGTAACCACGTAGTTACCATATTTTTGCTGTAAATCCATACAGCTAGCACTTAGAACACTTTCAGCAATCTCTGCATCTACTGGTCGTGGTATGTAGCCCGAGCACCTGAGACCAATTTTATTGTAGTACCTGCACCAGTAGGGTAGGGTTGCATAGAGGCAGTCACTTGAGCTGAGAAGCCTAGCGTCACCAGCATTTATTTCTAGCGGGGAGTCTACCCAGTACACCTTCTCCAATGCACTGAACCGTGAGGCTAGCCTCAGTGCAAAAACAGTGTCACCAATTACAATGGTCTTGGTGTTCACAAGCCCTAGGGGGAACCACAGATTGACTACGTTAATTGCTTTATACCCAATGCTCTGAAAACCTTTGACAGCTAGCTGAGTCACTTTCCTAAAGCTGTAGCCCAGCCAGTCGGTCAGGAGCTGAATCACTCTACATCACATAATTTATATGGGCTACATCAAGAATAAACTTCTAGTCTACAGACAAGTATAATGTTTTGCAAGCTTGTTGCGAGGTCTATAGAGATAAAAAAGCTTTTATGTTTATGTTCTTCCCAAGTTCGCTAAGATCAGCAGAATCAGTATGACAAGGACTATGAGTATTATGAGCCCTATCAGTTCAGCTAGCGCTGTTGGTGCTGGTGCAGGGGCTTGTTGCAGTGTTACACTTGTACCAACAATGTTTGGTGCTGTAGGTGGTGCTACAGGCTCTAAGCCTACCTGCTGTACCGCTATATCTGTGCTAACAATGTTTGGTGCTGTAGAGGGTGTTACTGGCTCCAGGGCTAGCTGTTGAATGGTTATGATTGTCGCCACTATGTTAGGGGCTGTAGGTGGTGTGACAGGCTCTAGGGCTGGTGCCTGCTGAACCGTTATTGATGTCGCTAGTATGTTTGGCGATGTTGCTGGTGTTACTGGTGTTGCTGACATCCTCTACACACTAGGCGATTATGTATAGCCTGTAGGTCTTTCCAGCACTAGCCGTTGTAGGTATTGTTAGGCTCACGCTGAAGTTACCGTTTGCATCAGATGTGCCTGAGTTTTTAGCAATGACTGTGTAGGTGTCTGGGTCTACAAGCACCACCCACACAGTTGCGTTAGCCCTCTTGCCAGTGCCAGATACGGTTATTGTCTGCCCAGGGGCAGGTGTACCAGATATATTGAAGGGTATGCTACCAGATGGCGGCAAGCCACCAGCCAGAGCAACTGCAAATGGTGGTACATCTAGTAGCGAAGCCCATTCAGTGTCTGAGATCCTGTAGGGGTACTTCTTAATAGCCCAGTTGAGCAGGTCAGTGCCTGTAGCTGTTCCTGGAAACACCTTAGCCCTTATTATGACTGCGTAGGTCTTCCCAGCGTAGAGGTATCTGTCCATGAAGGGCTTGACCTGAAGACCCCTCCTCATAGTGTAGGCTGAGGCACCCGCCACGGCAAAGGCGTTTCTGACGTCGGACGGTATGCTGACGCCCGTGTCATCTGTGTAAATGGCTAGTGCCGCCGCGGCTCTACAGTCGTTTGAAAAGTTGAAGCAGTTCATAAGTGCATATGCGTTGTAGTACGTGTATGTTCCTGGTGCTGGGGTAGTCCACTCCAGCACGGAGTCGGTGGGGCTGACAGCCCTGCTCACAAAAGCGTCCATAGTACTGGTTACATAACCATCACGATTAAGCTCTATTACTGCGTCCTCTTCAAATGGCTGTATAACTGCACCTCCCTGACCGTAGCTGTACATATTAACAAGCGGCTTAATCATACTCAAAGTAAAGAACTCGTCGAGGTCAGCGTCGTAAAGCGTAACCCCCATTAGCTGACCCCTCTGCTCCTTCTTGGTCGTGTGCTTGTACCCCAGTTGTGCCGAAAGTATGAACTTTACATTGCCACCCTCGTCCTCTGCCCACCCTGCAACCGCTACATATGCAATACCATCCTCCGCCGACGTGCCCTGGGAGCAGTACGGGTCGTTATCATAAAAACCAAGGCCCAGGTGACCCATAGTGTACCCCGAATCATTGATGCCGCCCCTGTTGTAGCTCCTGCCGCTGAAGGAATACACATAGTTTCTCCCAGCGAGGATGTCCCTCGGTGCCTTCAAGCCGAGGTACAGGTTGAACCCGAGGGGGTCAAACCTGTAGAATGCCCTGGCGTACAGCTCGTAGCTCCACCTCTTGCTCGCACCCAGAGGGCTCTGTGCAAACACACCGTTTGTTGTATCAACAGCTGGCTGTGTGGATTTGTAGAACACTACATATTGGTTTTGTCCAATGTCAGTGTATCCTGTGCCCCTAGTACCCGTGGTATAAACACTTAAACCATGTTCTGTAGGTGGGTCATTGACCCTTATTGTTAGTGTACCCTTGTTGAAAATCAAGACTTGCAACTCTGGGTATGTACGCTTGGTTATGTACACCCTGTTCTTTGTGGAGCCGTCCGTCAGGTCAATCATGAAGAAGTACCCTGAGTACCCCACTACGCCACCCATTAGACCGTCGTACGGTGCTGATGCTGTTGGGTTTGTCTCGTTTGTGTGATCCCAAGCCTCTGGGTGGTCTGGGAAGATTCTGTTTACCAAATTGCCGCTACCGTCCTGCCAGTAGAGGTACTCGCTGAACCTCGTAGGAATGCATATGATTTCATCGCACACGTGAAGTGTTTGCGGGTTTGTTGTTGTTATAGCTTGTCTCCTTACCCAGCCTCCGAATGAGCGTGTCACGTACCACGTTAGTGTTGGGTCTGACAGTTTTTTAACTAATTCGCTAATGTGACCCATTCTACCACCTAGAATATGTGTGTAGAAAAAAGAGATTAAAAGTTTTTTAAAAAATGTTTTTGGTTTTAGGAAGCCTGCTTAAAACTTTTGAAACGGTCTGCTACAGGAGCTAAAATCCTTAAAAAGTTTTTTGTGGAAAAGCCTACTTGTTTTCCTCCTTCTCCCTCTTCTTGCTGGAAACAATCTTAACGGGCTTTGCAGTCACTGTTGCAGTTGCTGTAGGCACTTGCAGTTGTTGTGACAGCTGTGGTGCGAAAGCCCTTGCCATTGTTGATACAAGCATTGTTATGAGGTTCTGCATCAACGGCATGAAAGCCTCTATCATCTTAGCCCTCAGCTCGGCTGGCACAGACGGCTTCTTCTCCTTTTCCTTCTCCTCTTCCTCCTCTGCGTAGCCGAGCATAGCGCTCATCATTGACACGGCTAGCTTCATAAACTCCCCCATGTTTATAACGAGCCACCTGCTCACACGCTCAATGAGCTTCATGGCGTAGAACACCTGCTTCGGCATGAATGGGGCTTCATACTTGTACTCAACATACATCTGCAAAGCGTCTTCAATTAAGTCAGTGAGCTTAGCCCCTTCTAATTCCGTTAATTCTTTGACAGCTCTGTACAAATCGGGGTTTCTGCGTGCTATCACTCCTAGTATCCTGCCTGCCTCAAAAGCCTCTTTATCGGGTTCAGACTCATTGGACTTTCTTCTTTTTTCCTCTGCCAAGGGCTATCACTTTTGGTACTGCTTTGCAATAGCCTCTTTGAGGTAGAAACACATTGTCTTCTCCTTGCACTTAATCCGCCACACAAAGTCTATGCAGTCGTCTTCACAGTCCTCAGGCTCTACATCAACTCTATCCAATTCTAGTGTTAATCCGTACTGCTGTAGAATAGCATTTAGCATTTCAAATACTTGTTGCTGTGACTGCAACAGCATGCTTAAGTCTATTGGGACTGGGGCTTGACCCATTCTCTCACCTTGTGTGTATCCTGCTGTTATCAGGAATTTAAGCATATCCACTGTTACGAGCGCTATGAGAGCCTATAATTGCAATGGCTAAGAATGCTGTTTATGTTCATGCTCTGAGCGGTTTAAGTACATGTATAGCTGTTCTGCTTGGTGTGAAACCCCATGGCGATGTTCATGCAATGAATCATGCCGACAGGCGAAACAGGATAGCACAGGAATTTATAGGAGTAGAAAACATTTGTCTATGCCGAGGTGAGCAAATAGATGGCAAGCCCAATTGACCTTAGCTCAATTGTGAACATGATAATGCAACTACTGCCAGTAATCATCATACTAGCAATCCTACCACTCTTCATCAGATTATTCACAGGGCTCTTCAAGGAGTAAAGCGTTTAAAGAAAACGAAGGCGTAGAATAAAAAACAAATCAATTTTTTTAATTTTGCTTAATTGTTGTTGTTTAGACCCTGTAGTAAATTACCCAGCCCTTATTTGTCCGAAAGCTGTGAACGTATATAAAATCATATAGTGTTATAAATGCCTCTCTATCTTTGCATGTGAGCACCGCACGAACAATATCTCCATAGCTAATGTGTATTGTGTCTGGTACTCTAGCATATCTCCAAGTCGGAATTGCATCCCATACCACAACCTTGCATCCTGTTCTCCTCTCCAACCTCTCCCAAAGCTTCTTACCCTCCATAGGCAACTCTGTAGCCAACGACTCAAGCACACGATAAACCTTTTCACCAATCTCTGCATCAACCATAACGCATCACCTTGTGTAACGCACCATGAACTCTTTGTTGCTTACCTTGTCGTGCACCGTTATAACATCGCTTAACCTGATATACTCCTTAACCCCTCCACAATAAATTTCTATAGTGAACCTCTTGTAGTGCTCAACAACTATGTGGTCGCCTAGAGTGTAGGTTCTGTAGGGCTTTTCTTTCCTAGGCACCTCGGCTCTGCAACCAGACCTATACATGATTTCATGCAACAGTGTATCCAATTCAATAGGCGTCTTCAATTCGTACTCCCTAATGACTAGGTATGCCTCTACTACAGACATGCTACCACCACAAACAGCTTAGTGCTAAATGCATTAATATAGATTTGTAGCGCAGAAAACGGTTAAAGGAAATGGTTTAAAAAAATGCTTTGTTTTTAGGCTTAGGCTCGGTCTTGCTCCTCCTGCTCTAGCTGGCTAGCCATTTTCATTAGCATGTTTACCATGTTCATTAGCGTCGCTAGGAATGAGCCGATTACCTGAAGCCTCTTAGCCTCCTCCTCGGAAGCCTCCTTAAGCTCTATCATTATTGTTAGCTCCATTTTCCTGTCTCTCACTTTGAAGCCATACTTGTTCTTTTCCTGAATCGGGATGTATTCAATGGCTTGCTCTTCACTCATTCTTGCCACCAAATACCTTTTCTAAAGTCTTTTCAAAAGCTTTCTTAGCCCATTCGGTAGCCTCATATCTTTGGCATGTTAGAGCCGTGCGGGCTACTCCAAATTCAGCACAGTCCACAAAACCATTTGTGGTCACACGCCTAGCCTTTTTGCAGTAGAAGCAAATCGTGAAGTTCTCCTTTATGTACTTATTGATGAGAATATTCACTATATCCTCACTCATTTCCACTCACCATGTTCTTAACAATTTCATAGCGGTTCTGGTTAATTGTGTTAAGCACTTGGCTAAGCTCGCTAACTACTTGCCGAGCGTCATTAATGAGCTGTAGAAGCTTGCTGAGGCTTCTATACGATTTAAAGCCCTCGTACATGTTGATAAGCTCGCCTATCACCTCACCAAAGGTGCGCACATTAAGCTCTTGCTTCAGCTTGGCGAGCTTGTCATAGAGCTCCTTTGGCAACTTGATTTGCTTGTACGGCATATGCACACCTGCAAGAAGCTGTAGATAGACCAAGTAGTTAAACTTTTCCATCAACACATGGTTCGCACTTATGGAAAGGCTAGTCAATGAACTGGTAGCAACAATGCTATTGGTTAAAAAAGAAAAGCGAGCTTATTAAGTAAGGCGCTGTGAAGTGCTCATCTATCTACGCACGTATGACGTTAGCTCTCCTTTCTGTGCACTCTTCTGCTCTTTCTCATAGCTCTTTGCAGGGGGTTTTATGATTGATTGTGTATCTTCTATCATTGCTACTAATTGCTTCACATCATCTAAGAGCTGAAATATCATTTGTAGCTTCTTTGCTAGAGAATAGCCCCTAAACGCTTTTATCAATGTATCTATTACATCGTTCATGGTTGATAATCCGAGTTCTTGCTTTAATCTAACAAGTTGCTCATATACATCTTGCTTCACAGCTATCTGTTTATGCATTTTTGTTACACCTCAGAAGCAACACATGTTCTAAGAGGTTTTAAACTTTTCTTCTCGTTACCATTCTGGTAACCCTCATAGCGATTACATAGTGATGTTCTATGAGAGCTTCTATAGAGAGTCATAAAACATTAGCTACATATAAATATGACCATGCTAAGAGATGAGATTGTCAATCAAAAAACGACAGGTACACCAGCATTCTATTCCTTATCGGAGTACACAGAATGACTCATTTCTATTCTTTGCAGAGTACTATATGAGAGTTACCATCGGCTCCATTTGACGGTTACGCTCACAATCACCCTATCACGATATCATAAAAGAGTTGAGGTGCGTTATATATGCCTGTTCATGACCAGACCCGCAATGTAACCCGCACCATAAACTCTTGACGCTTTAATGTGGTAAAATCGTTTCTAGAGTAGTTTATGGTGAGGGTCAGAAGGGTGTTGTGAAAGCTGTTTACAACT
>Ga0326760_1000583_pt1 | contig 18382 bp, 22 predicted proteins | sample GCREP_S_FD_207668 | JGI IMG/M metagenome (GOLD analysis project Ga0326760, IMG submission 207668) | Hot spring sediment microbial communities from Geyser Creek Basin, Yellowstone National Park, WY, United States - GCR.EP_S | ecosystem: Environmental > Aquatic > Thermal springs > Near-boiling... | reverse complement strand
TTTTTTCGCCCTCTGGCATGGCGCAATGGAGTCCTCACAGTTAGCGAGATCGTGTGGCATAAGGACTACAGGAGCGGGGTTTACGACGCGGTTGTAATCGCGGGGGGCTTCAGCTGCGGTATGGCCCTCACGGCCTGACCTCCACGCCCCTCTCTGCGAGGTACCGCTTAACCTGCCGCACGGTCAGCTGGCAGAAGTGGAAGAGAGACGCGGCAAGCACCGCGTCGGCCCCCGCCGCGACGGCCTCGTAGAAATGCTCGAGCGCGCCCGCGCCGCCCGAGGCGATGATGGGAATGCGGACGGCGGAGGCCACGCGCGCTACGAGCTCCAGGTCGTACCCGAGCTTAGTGCCGTCTCTGTCAATTGACGTCAGGAGGATCTCGCCGGCGCCGAGCTCCTCGACCCTCCTCGCCCACTCCACCGCGTCCAGGCCCGTGGGCTCGCGCCCGCCCCTAACGTACACCTCGTACGCGTTGCCGACGCGCTTGGCGTCTATGGCGACGACGGTGGACTGGCCGCCGAACTCCCTGGCTATCTCGCTCACGAGCCCGGGGCTTCTGACCGCGGCTGTGTTCACAGAGACCTTGTCCGCGCCGGCCTTGAAGAGAGCCTCTGCGTCCTTCAAGCTCCGCACGCCGCCGCCCACTAGAACGGGTATCGTGACGGCCTCGGCGACGCGCCTGACGGTCTCTACGAACGTGCCCCGGCCCTCTGGAGTCGCCGTCACGTCGAGCACGGCGATCTCGTCAGCGCCCTCCTCCTCGTACCTCACCGCTATCTCGACGGGATCCCCCACCTCTCGCAGCCCCGCGAAGTTGACGCCCTTGACCACAACACCCGCCCTTCCGTTAACGTCAAGGCACGGGATTATCCTGACGGCCGGCACGCGGAGAGGGCCGGCCGGCTAAATGAAGATGCCGCCGGGGCGGCGCGCGGAGGAAAGCACATAGAGGGGGGCGCTAGGGCCGCGTCGTGCGCGTCGGGGTTGTTGACTACACCGTGGGCAACATCGGCAGCGTCTTGAACGCGCTGAGGCGCGCCGGGGCGGGGCCCGTCATCATTAGAAGGCCCGAGGAGGCGAGAGACGCCGACGCGCTAGTGCTGCCCGGGGTTGGCACGTACGCGGCCGCCTGCAGGGTAGTCCGCGAGTTCAGAGCGGCTGTGCTAGAGAGGCCGACTCTCGCCATATGCCTCGGCATGCAGCTGCTCTTCGAGGGGAGCCAGGAGGGCGGGGGGCGCGGTCTCGCGCTGTTCAGGGGCGTCGCAGAGCGGGTGGAGGCCAGAAAGGTGCCGCACATCGGCTGGACCTACACCCACGTCCCCAGAGGCCACGACGTCGTTCAAGAGGGGTACTACTACTACATGCACGGGTACGGGGTGCCGTGGCGCGAGGGCGACGAGAGCTACGTCGCCTACGTGCAGCTGGGCAAGAAGTACGCAGCCGCGGTCAGCCGCGGCGCGATTCTCGGCGTGCAGTTCCACCCAGAGCGGAGCGGCAGGGCCGGGATAGAGCTCATAAGGCGCTTTCTTATGTGGGCGAGGGCGTGACGGCAGCGCAAAGTATAAATAGCAGGTGTACATCCGTTCACCCGTGGATTGGATTACGGGCGCCCTGATGGCGGTAGTCGGGGTGCTGGGGGGCATACTGGGCAGCTTCATCGGGACCGGCGGCTGCGTCATAATACTGCCCTCCTTGAGGTTTCTATTCGGCTACTCCGTCCCGGCGGCTATCGCCACGAACGTCTTAGTGGTGACCATAACGGCGGCCTCGGGCGCCATCGCGCACGCGCTGATTAAGAACATAGACGGCAGGACCGCAAAAATAGTGGCGGCCTCCGGGGCTGCCGGGGCGGTCGCGGGATCCGCCATATTCGCGCTCCTCATGGGGCACACCTGGCTCCTCGAGCTCATACTCGGCGCGGCGTTCATATATGTCGCCGTGAGGCTGGTGTACGAGGGGCTCGCGAGGAGGGCCGCAGGAGGCGCCGGCAGGAAGGTGCCTGGGTCTCCCGCCGCGAAGGCCGCAATAGGCTTTCTCGTCGGCGCTCTCACCGGCATTATCGGGCTCGGCGGGGGCTACGCGCTCGTGCCGATATTCGTGTACGCCCTCCACGCGCCCATGAAAATTGCAGCGGGCACGTCCATGGCATCCTTCATAAGCATGGCGGGAGTGTCAGCTGCAATCAAGCTGTGGCAGGGACTGGCAGACGTGCTGGCCGCCGTGATTGTGGGCGCGGGGGCGGCCGCGGGCGCTCAGATCGGCGCCAGGCTCGTCCCGAGGGCTCCCGTGTGGACCATGAAGCTGGTGTTCGGGTTGGTGTTCTCCTATGTCTCGCTGAAGTTCTTGCTGCACCCCTTCGGCATAGTCGTCTAACGCCGCGCCTCGCGCGCTAGGTCTCGTACACGCTCTCACGCCTCCCGATTCTGATAACGCGAACCTCGCACGAACTCAGGTAATACGCGATCCTGTATGCGCCGACGCGCGCTCTGCACAGACCCTCTAGTCTCCCTCTCAGCCTCCTCTCGCACGAGGGACTTAGCGCCAGCTGGCTTAGCCTCTCGCGAATCCTTCTTGATTCGCGCTCTGGCAGCTTATTCAGGGCTTTTTCCGCGGGCCTCTCAAGTATTAGCCTGCAGCCGGCGCTCACACCCACAAACGAGCCCAAGCCTCTTGAGGGCCTCGTAAGCGTCGTCGTCGAGAAGCGTGTCAACAGTGTCGACGTACGCGTCGACCTCCTCAGCATATTCCCTGCACCGGGCCGCCAGGATGTCTCTATTCTCCTCCCTGAATCTCCCCACAACTCCCGTGACTGCCGAGACTGCCGAGACCCACGCGAAGAGCAGGCAGCTCAGGTATGACTGCAGCAAGAGCGTTTCACACGGCGCCCTCTCGCACAGCCTTTCTAGTAAAGGCTCAAGCCCAATTTCAGAGGCTCTATCGAGAAGCCATAGGTCGTACTCCGTCAGCGCCGAGAGGCCAAGTGCAAGATCCTCTGCCCGCGCGTAGCCAGTGCGCTTTAAGAGGCTTGTTAGTTCACGCGCAAGGGCTCTCTCCACCTCCGCGACCTTCCTTGAGAAATCCGGGGAGCTGAGAACTCTCTGGCTCACTTCGAGCGTGGAGAGGGCCAGCCTGAGCCAGAACTTGGTCGCCAGCGTGGGGAACCTCTCATCAATGTCGCTCGCATTAAGGATCTCGGAGACCTCATGCCTCACGCCCTCCTCTACGGCCTCGAGCAGCCTTTTCAGGAAGTCGCCGCCCAGCAGCTGCCTGGCCCTCTCGACGATGTCGACAAGATAGACATATTTTGCGATATACAGAGAGGGCTGGACGTACCCGACGTGCCTCTGGAGGGCTAGCACTGCCGCCTCCACGCGCGCTATCGCGACCCGCTACTTAACAGTGCTGCAGCTGAGGCTGACCGGAGGCAGTTTTTTGGCCGGGTGTCAACTGCCGGCGTGGCGCAGGCACTGAAACGCTACGACCCCGATAGGCTCGCGGTAGCGACAATAGCCTCGCACACCGCGCTGCAGATTCTCAGAGGGGCCAAGAGATACGGCTTCAGGACAATTGCCGTCGCCGGGAGCGAGAGGGCGGCGGAGTTTTACAGACAGTTCGGCTTCATAGACGAGGTCTGGAGAGCCGACCTCGGCAACTTTAGGAAGGTCGCCGAGAGTCTCGTGGAGAGCTGCGCCGTGCTAGTGCCCCACGGCTCCTACGTCGAGTACGTCGGCTGGAGGCAGGCGCTGGAGGCCCCGGTCCCCACGCTCGGCTGCAGGGAGCTGATCGCGTGGGAGGCTGACCAGCGGAAGAAAATGCTGCTGCTCGAGAGGGCGGGAGTGCAGACGCCGAGGGTCTACAGGTCCGCGAGCGAGGTCGACGGGCCTGTCATCGTGAAGCTCCCCGGCGCCAAGGGCGGCAGGGGGTACTTCATCGCGAGGAGCAGGGAGGAGCTCGAGGCCAGAGTGAGGGCGTCGGGAGGGCTGGCCGAGGGCGCCGTAATTCAGGAGTACATAATTGGCGTCCCGGCGTACTACCACTACTTCGCGTCTCCCGTCTACGAGAGGGTCGAGGTCTTCGGCGCTGACGTGAGGTACGAGTCGAACGTCGACGGCAGGACTCTCGGCCTTGCTGAGCCGACGTTTGTCGTCGTCGGGAACCTCCCGCTGGTCCTCAGGGAGTCACTCCTGCCGACTGTGTGGAGGTACGGGGTCCAGTTCGCGCGCGCCGTCGAGGAGCTCGTGGGGTGCAGTATGGCGGGGCCCTACTGCCTAGAGTCTATAATACGCGACGACCTGACAATCGTCGTGTTCGAGTTCTCCGGGAGGATAGTCGCCGGGACGAACACGTACATGGGCTACGGGTCGCCCTACTCGGTTCTGTACTTCGACAGGCCGATGGACATGGGAGAGAGAATTGCCCACGAGATCCGCGAGGCTGCGAGGCGGGGCAGGCTCGAGCGGCTCTTCTCCTGAGCGAGGCGCCGTGCGCAGGCGTAGATGCCGCCACCGGTGGGGAGCGGCCGGGGCCAGGAGCCCCATGCGCGCGAGCCTGCCGGTAGAGCCCGCCGTCTACGTGCCGGTGAGCCCGCACGAGGCCCCGGCAGCTGCCGACTGCGTGATGCTCTGCGATTACGAGCTTGAGGCGGTATTCTTAGTGCACGTCGAGGGCCTAACTACTGAGGAGGCGGCGCGGAGAATGGGCCTCTCAAAGGCGACATTCTGGCGCGTGCTCGAGCAGGCCAGGTACAAGATCGCGGGGGCTCTCGCCAGAAGGAGGCCGATCAGAGTTGCCAGGTGCGGGAGGGCCGGCGAGGAAAAGCTTAATAATCAGTGAAACATGTTTCAGACATGCCGCCGTGGTGGAAGTGGTGGCATCGCTGGGGCTGGCACGGGCCGTATCCAGGGCACGGGCCGTGGAGCCACCTGCCGCCGCCAGCCAGGCCCGGATGGCAGCCAGGGCGGTGCCGCTGGCTCTGGTGGCTCCGCCGGTCCCCGCCGGGGTGGAGCAAGGAGGAGGAGCTGAAGTACTTGGAAGAGCTGCGGAAGTATATTTCCGACGTCGTGCTGAAGGAAATTGACAAGCGGATGGAGGAGTTGAGAGGGAAGAAGGAAGCATAGCAGCGGCCCGCGCCCTGGACAAATTTCGCTCTTTTTTCCTGCCCCCGGGAACCAGTTTATATGGTCATCGCACAAGATGTGCGGTGATAGTCGCGCTCGGCACGCCGCTCGCGGCGTCGCCGAGACCCTGGCTCTACTTCGACGTCCCTGCCGTCATGGTGAACGCGCTTGAGATAAAGCGGGACCCCAGGGCAGTGCTGGGGTACGAGGGCGAGCTCTGGATGGACTCCGGCGGCTACCAGATACTCAAGCGCGGGCTCTCGATTAACGTGGACAGGCTCGTCGAGATATACAGGCGCGTTGACGCGCAGCTTTACTTCTCGCTTGACGTGCCGCCGTCGCCGGGCGACCCCCCCGACGCCGCCGAGAGGAAGATGAGGAAGTCTTACGAGAACTGGGTCAGGATGAGGAGGGCGCTCGGCGACTCCGTAGTTCCCGTCCTGCACGTGTACAGGGACCAGTCACTCTTCGAGAGGTTCCTGAGGCTTTACGGCGGCGCGCCGTCGCTCGCAATAGGCGCCGCCGTGCCCTACGTGCTGACATCGCGCGGCGCGCCGCGGGGGTCGAGGGAGCTGGCAATCTCGTTCATAAGGCTCGCCGTCGAGGAGTTCGGGGGGCCGGTCCACGTGCTGGGAATGGGCAGCCCGGCCGTCACGCCCGTGCTGGCAGCCCTGGGAGTCCACAGCACGGACAGCGCGACGTGGAGGCTCAAGGCGGCGTACGGCAAGGTTCTGCTGCCGTGCGGCGGGGAGCGGCACGTCACCGACCGGAATGTAAACTTCGGCAGGTCCAAGCCGAGGAGCGGCGAGCTCGAGGGGCTCTACGAATTCCTCAGGGCCCACGGGTTTCCCGCCCTCGACGGCTTTTACGAGAGGATAAGGATGAGCTTTGAGTACAGGGCGCTGGTGAATGCCTTCGTCGTGATGAAATCAGTTGACTGCACGCCGCGCCCCGCGGCGTTCAGGAAGCTCTACGAGCTGGCGGCAAGGCTGCGCAGCGAGATAGGCTAGTCGCGCCGGCCGTCGCCGCACAGCCTTCTGTACAGCTCTGGCCTCCTGAGCTGCAGGGACGGCACGAGCCTCCTCGCCTCGCTGACCATGCTCGTGTCGACGAGCACCTCTGCGTACCTCTCCCCTACGCCGAGATCTGCCACCACGACGCCCAGCGGGTCGACGACGAGAGACCTGCCCGTGAACCGCTGGCCGTAAAGCGCTGAGACCGCGACGAACATCCCGTTCTCCACCGCGCGGGCCCTCGCCAGCACGCGGAGGGCCTCCTCCTTGAGGGGCCCGGCGTACCACGCCGCGGGTACCGCGGCGAGCTCGGCGCCCGCCAGGGCGAGCTCCCTGAAGACCTCGGGAAATCTCAGCTCGAAGCACACGGCGAGCGCAACCCTCACGCCCCTGATGTCGAGCACCTGCGACAGCTCGGAGCCCGGCTCGGCGAATTCTGACTCCCTGAAGCCGTACGCGTCGAACAAGTGCGTCTTCCTGTACGCGCCGACGACTCTCCCGTCCGGCGCGACGACTATTGCAGTGCTGTAGACTCTCGGCCTCGGCCCCCTCTCGAGGAACCCGCCGGCAACGTGAGCCCCCCTCTCTGACGCCAGGCGCGCCAGCCTCTCGGCGAAATCCTCCACCGTGGTGGCCCGCCTCCAGACATCATCTGCCGGGAGCCCCGTGGGGTCAAACGTAGAGTACTCGGGCAGGAGCAGCAAGTCGGGCTCTGACCTCCCCACGAGCTCCGGGACGCGCTCCAGCGCGCCGGGCTGTACCTGCACCACTCCGAGCCTCAACTGCGGCATTGACCGTTAATTGTGCCGCACTAATTTGTGCTCATGCTCGACCTGCTCGCGCTCGTGCTGGTGATAACGCCGTCTGGCGCCCTCTCCCCGGGCCCGCTCACAGCGGCTGCCGTGGCACTGGGGTCGTCGCGTGGGTGGAGGGCCGGCCTTGCCGTGGCGACGGGACACGCTGCGTTCGAGCTGCCGTATGTCATGGCGCTCTCCTACGCCCTTGCAGCGCTGGACGTGGGGAGGCTTAGAATCCCGCTGTCGCTCGCGGCGTCAGCCGCCATCTTCCTCTTCGCCTGCCTGCTCGTCAGGGACGCGGTGCGCGTGCTGCGGGGGGCCGGCGTGATTCCCGGCGGCCAGCCTGGAGCTCTAGGCCCCTTCCTCGCCGGCCTCGCTCTCACCGCGCTAAACCCGTACTTCCTGCTGTGGTGGGCCAGCGTCGCGCTGCCACTGGTGGCGAGACTCGGCGCGTGCCCGCCCCACGTGTTCGCGGCAGTTTACGCAGCTCACGTCTGGGTGGATTACTTGTGGCTGTCCCTCATGGCGCTGCTGGGGAGCTCCGCGAGGAGGGCCCTCTCGGCGAGGGGATACGCCGCGTTCCTGGCGGCAATGGCGGCTGTGCTGGCGTACTTCGGCGTGAGCACGCTCCACGGCGCTCTGCCGGCGCGCTAGCGCTTACTCGACCTGAACGCCGAGAATTCTCTGGAAGAACGCCACCGCCTCCTCCTTAGTGACGAGCTGCCCCCTGCCGGCCTTGCTCCTCCTGCGCCGCCTGTACTGCACCCTGAGCCCCGGCTTTGCCAGCCTGACGCAGACGTCCATGCCCCAGATCCCGAGCGCGGGGTCGTACTTCACCCCTGGTATCATTATGTGCTCCTTTATGCCGAAGCACACAGTCCCCCCGTCGCTGAAGCACGTGCGCTTCAGCTTGAAGTTCACCGCTTGCAGCGCCCTCGTGAGGAACTCTACAGCCCTGTCCCTCCTCAGCGTCACGGCAACGCCTATTGGCTCCCCCCGCTTTATGCCGAACTCCTTTATTGTCTTCTTGGCCCGCCTCTGAGACGGCTCCCGCCCAGTCAGCTGCTTGAGCACCGTGGCGGCCCTCTCCAGCCTCTCGCCGCTGGCCCCCACGCCGATGTTGACCACTACCTTCTCTATGTAAATTCTCTGCATCGGGTGCCCCTTGACCAGCACGAGCTCCCTCCAGCTCGGCACGCCGCCAGCCCCGCCCGGCCTTTAAAGCATTTGGCGCGCCGGCAGAGCTCGGGAGAAAAAAAAGCCGGGAGCTTCCCGCCTCCATGGCTGCGCCGAGGCTCGGCGCGGTGGCTAAATACGCGGCGATCGTCGCCGCCGCCGCGGCCCTGACCCTCGCCGCACTTGCCCTCTGCGCGCGGCCCGTCGTCTCGCAGGGCCCCGCCTACTCCGTCGCCTACTATTCCGGCCTCCAGAGAGCGCTTCAGCTTGAGGTTGTCAACGAGACCGGGCGCCCCGTTGTCTTCTGCGCGACTCTCTACGGCTGGCTGCCGAACGGCTCTTTCGCGCAAATCGGCTGGAGGTGCGGAGAGGGCGCCGTCAGCATGGACAAGAGCTCCCTCGACGAGTACTTGAGGCACTTCGCGGGAGTGCCGGGAGAGGTCGGCGTGATCGCCTTCATCACGTACGTGAGCGGCACAGACAGGAGCGGCAGGCCTGCGCTGGCGAGAAGCGCGGCTGGCTTCACCGTCGACCCGAGGGAGGCCCTGAGGAGGGACGCGGTGAGGGTCACGATGAGGGTTAAGAGCAGAGGAGCGCCGCGGCAGGAGAGGGCAGGCTCGATGTCGATGGCGCCGGCGAGGCTTGAGTGGCCTGAGCCCTCAATAAGCGAGTACTGCTATGTTGACTACAGCACCTACGACGTGATCTGCTACTACTGGAGGCTCGACAGGATATACGGCTCGGAGCAGAACGTCGGCATACCGCTCGTGGCAATCAGGGTGGCGCAGGACTACGACAAGGTGAACCGCCTACACGCATGGGCGTACCTCCGCCTCGAGGCCAACAAGTATCTCTACATCAGGGGGAGCGGCGCTGTTAGGTACCTCGGCACAGGGCCGCCGGAGTACAGCGGGGACATCTGGGTCTACAAGCTCTACGACGTGGGCGTGTACCTGAATGACAGCATGCATCTGCTGCTCGGCTATGACTACCCGGTGCAGCCCGTTATACTGGCCTTCGGCTTTTACGGCGACTGGGCGGCCGCGAGGTACAAGGAGGTGGAGGTGCACTGGCCCTCCGGCTACGAGGAAGAGACGGGCTACGTTGCCGACATCTACCTGATGAAGCCCGTGCTAAGCAGCGGCAAGATGGTCGCGTACAAGGAGGCCGATGACGGCATATACGACGATAAGGGGCCCAGCAAGTTCTTCAAGTCCGCGGCCGCGCGCTGGAGTTATAAAACCACATGCGGCGATTACTACGCCCGTGCGAACACCACTTACGTTGTCTCAAGCGTCAGCGGGACGAACCTGTTCGCCATCGGCATTCCGCTGCCGGAGCCCGTCGCGGGGCTCCTCGACGTGACCCTGACGGCCGGCGTGGGCGCGGACAAATTAGAACTTATAGTGCTGCTCGGGATGGTAAAGCTGGCAGATAACGTTGCAGGCGTCTACGACGTGTTCGCCAGGTACTACGTGACGCCGGAGGAGTTCACGGTGGGCCCCTACAGCACGAGGATCGGCTCGCTGTATATCGACGCGTACGCAGCGCCTCAGGGCTCCTGCAGGTAGCCGGCCCCTAGAACACAACCGGGACCTCTTTTTCTGCCCTTGCCGCCGGCCTCAGCAGCGCCTCCACGTTCTTCTCTATCAGGAACGCGTACTTCGACGCGTGGTCCTGCAGCCTTGAGGTGTCCACCTGAATCTCTGCAAGCCTCGCCACCGCGTTGACCAGCTTGAGCGCGGCGCCGACGTCGGGCCCCACGCGGCCTATCAGGTCGTTCAGTATCAGCATCACGTCCCTGTGCGTCGCGATCTTGCCGCTGTCAGTCAGCCGCTTGATGGCCGTGAGGAGTTTAGACTCGGCGACCAGCAGCGCGCCGTCGACGCTCCTGCCGAGAACTGCGTCTAGGAACGCCCCCTCGAGCCCGGTCACCGTCGCCTCCCTGATGGGCTCGAAGCCGTACTGCTTGAACCTCTCAACGAGGCCCTCCTCAGTGACGAAGTAGACCTTGTCGCCCTCCCTCTCGCCAACCGCAGGGACGGCAGAGAGGCACACGGCCGTCCTCACCTTGTTCTCCTCGGCCCAGTCAAGCAGCTTGTTTATGAACTCAGAGTAGACGTGCGGCGGGACCGGCACGTGCTGCCTGATCGCGACCACGCCAGCCTGCCTTGAGTAGAAAATCCTGTACGGCAGCTTGGCCGCGCCGTCTATGACGGCAATCACGGGCGGCATCTCGGCTATCTTTATGGCGCCGATTTCTTCCATCGCCAGCGTGTCCACCAAGTACTCCACCGCCACGACGCCTGCCAGCGACGGCTCGGGGCACGACACTACGAGTATGTTCTTCCTGTCGCGCGGGAGGCCGCTTATCTTGACCTCGAGACGCACGACGCTCCCGCGCCTGCTGTATTTATATTCTATCTCGCGCCGGGGACGAGCCTGACGTCAGCGCGTTACCGAGCCAGCAGGCGCGCCGCGGAGTTGGGGACGCAAAGGCCCGACTCCCCCAGCATCTACCCGCTCTCGCCTTCACTCTTTCTGGCCTCCCCCCTCATCTCAAAGAGCGCGACGTCGTCCTCAACTGGCCTCTCCCTCAGTGTGAGCTCTGTACTGTCTGACATGACTGACATGGGGGGCTCTACCTGCACAACCTCGCCAAACTCGATGTGTCCGAGGTACTCGATGGCAATTGAGCCCTCGGCCAGCGGATACCCGGCGAGTTGCCTCCTGATGAGCGCCTCTGTTATGCCGAAGGGGACCTCCATGATCACGCGCCTTGCACGTTTTGGCTGGGCCTCCTCGACGAAGAAGAGGGCCCTCACCGGAATGATCCCCCACCCGTAATACGGGTATAGCCTGAGCGCAACCTCCCGCGACACACCGCTGCAGTCGCGCCAGCGCTCCACCCTAGCGATGGTGGATCTGCCGTCCCTGCTGTCAATTTTTGCATAACTGAACGGGAAGTTGCCGAAGAGCACGAACCGGTGGTCTAAAATTGTACCCGTCTGGCACATCTCAAGCCATAACTCCATGTTTCTACGCGTCTGAAGGTTAAAATATATTTTTATTTAGCAGGCAAGAAAGAGACCTACTCCCTTGCTGTCACGTGAGGCGCCGGGGGTACTCCCACGTACTCCGCGAGTATTGCTGCCAGCGGGGGCGCCACGCCCCCCACTCTCCTGTAGACTGCGTAAAACACCATTACCGGTATCTCATCTATCGGGAGGTCATTCTTACTCTCTGCGTGCCTGAGATAGGAGTCGAGGAAGTCCTTGATGTACCGCTTTTCTACTCTGTAGCGCGCTGCAAGCTTGTTCAGAATAAGGTCCCGGCTCGCACAGCCGTGGTGATAACACACAAGAAGGCCGCGCTCTGTCGCGTCTATCAAGTCCCTTCTCTCGCAGCAGTACCTCTTCACAAGGCCCAGCTCCTCCATCTGCCTGATCTTTCTGTAGACCTGCACGAAATGGAGGTTCAGCTCGCGGGCAATGCGGTATGCAGTGGCAGGGCCGCGGGATATCACGTAGCCGAGAATGTCGCGGAGAATGGGGTCGCGGCCGAGCGCCAGCAAGTTCAGCATACGCGCAGCACGCGCGCAGCGCTCTTGACGCGCGCCAGAGGCATTGGTGTTGGCATTAGACGAGAACCACAGCCAGTGTGGCGGGGACCCGCCATGTGGCGGCATGCGCGTGCTCTTATAAACATTATTAGTATTTGAGATATCCGAGAGACAGCGCGCCACTCGCAGCCCCGGCCGTCTGCTGGCGGCCTGGGAGCGCGTTAGAATTCTCAAAACCCCTCCTGCGGGCACTGCGGGGGAGAGAAAAATGGGAATTCCGGGCGCCGGGCTATGCCGGCGGCGGCACGTATTCCTTCTCCTTCTCCGCCGCAGCCTTTATCTCATCGATTTTCTTGAACACCTCGTCTATTGCTTCCTTGCCGAGGCTCTTGGTCTTGACGACGGCCTCGAACAGCGCCCTCTTGAAGGCAACCGGCAGGTCCTCCAGGAAGCCCCTCGCGTCAATTCTGCCTGACGGGAACTCCTTGAGTACATGCCTTGCGGTCTCTTCGTCCACCTCGAGCGTCAGCAGCCTGATGTAACCGCCGAACATGCGCTCAATCTTCTGCTCGAGCGGCGTGCCCTTTATTGCCTCGTACCTCTTGTCGTCAATTATCAGGCCGATCTTGTACTTCCTGACCTCGGCAGTCATGGCAGCTCCACCTCGAGCTGCTCCTCCTTAAGCTTGAGGTACTTGTCCGTCACGTACGGGTAGCCGTACACCTTCCACCACTTCACGATTACGTCGTGGACCTCGGGCCTCATTATAACGCTCGGCGGCTTGATGCCCTCAATTATCAGCCCGCGCAGGAACGAGCCGGATATCCTCTCGGGCTTGTGGCCGCAGAGCGGCAGCTGCTTGACCTCGGGCACGTCCAGCGGTATGCCGAGGTACGTCCACTCGCCGCACTTCGGGCAGAATGCCAGCTCGCCCATGTGCACCGGGCGTATCTTGAGGCCCTTGTCTGTCAGGTGGGGCGGCTCGTTTATGCCGTAGCTCGGCAGGCCCCTGGTCCACAGGTACTGGGTGGCGTACGGGTCGTAGTAGTCGCCGACTGCAGCGTGGTCCCTGCCGAACATGTGGTGCGTGCAGCCCATGTTCTGCCTGATTATGCCGTGGAGTATTGACTCGAGCGGGTTGCCGTACCTCATGTCCCACAGCGTCATGGTGACTATGTGGCGGTCTGCGTGGAAGTAGTAGCCGCCGCCGCGGCTCAGCGCCTCGTGGCCCTCCAGTATTGCCTCGTCAACGTAGTCGCCGCGCCTCTTCGCTCCTATTATCGCGTTGACCAGGACTGCGTCGGCCGGCCTCTCGCCGATGCCCGCGACGAACAGCGCCCTCCTCATCAGCATCTCGTGACCGACGTGGGGCACGTTCCTAGTCTGGTGCGCGACCACGAACCTCCAGCCCTTGGCCTTTATGTACGCCCTGCTCTGGGCAGGCGGTATCCAGAACCTGACGTAGGGCTCCCTGAACTTCGGCGGGTTGACCACCCACACTCTCCCGGCAATTGCGTGGGACTTCAAGCAGCGGTATATCAGCCAGCCCGGCATCTTCTCGTCAAACGGCACCCTCACGACTTCCTTGTTCCTCTCCGGCGTGCCGAAGACGGCGTCGGCGAAGGCCTTCTTGTCCTCAGGCAGCTTGTAGAACTCCTCGACCTTGATGACGGCAAGCGGCTTGCCCTTAAGCGTCAGGAGGACCTCGTCGCCGACCTTGGCGCCCGACGCCTTCCACTCCTCCTCGGTCACGTCAAACACTATTGGGTACGGGAACAGCCAGCCGCTGAGGAGGCGCCTCTCCTTCAGCACGGACTCTACTTCATTCTGCGTCATGAAGCCCTCGAGCGGCGTGAAGAAGCCGTAGGCTATTGACATCACCTCCCTGTAGACGTTCCTGACAGGCACGCCCTTCGGGTCCAGAGTCGGCTTGATCTCTATTCTCGTCTTTATCTCCCAGTACTGCCTCGCCTTGTCTATGTTGTCAATGACATTGTACACGAGCGTGCCGCCGCCGTGCGGCGGTATCTCGCCCGCGTAGTACACCTCGGGCACGCGTGGCATGTGTCGCCTTGTGCCGGCGCAAATAAACATTGTTAACTGGAGCGTGTAGACTCGGCGGGTCGTTATTGCTGACCGCCGGCCGAAATTGAGACTTGAAATACTGAAGTGCAGGAGCGGCCCCGGTCAAAACGAGAGAGGAAAAGCGGGAGTTTTTCATTTTTCTTCCTGCGCGATGCTGGACTACGGGACGAAGTGGATTACCGGTACGGTCCTCCAGCTCCACTCGCCGGTCTTCGGGTCCCTCCTCACCAGGAGGAACACGTGCCAGTTCTTCTCGTCCAGCTGCGGGTAGTCGGCGTTGATGTAGTAGCCGGGATACCTCGTCTCCTTCCTGTTCATCATCGAGAAGACGACGGCCTGTGCCGTTATCAGCCTGTGGTAGAACTCCCACACTCTCAGCAGCTCGTGCAGGCTCGCCGCCCCTGCGCAGCAGTTGAAGTCCTCCTCGAGCATCTTCAGCAGCTCCCACGCGCGGTTCAGCAGGTACATGTTAGTCACGTAGCCGGCGCTCCAGCCGGCGGCGTACTCGTCCATTGTCTTCATAAGGCGGTTCAGCAGCTGGAACCAGTTCAGGTAGTTCGGGTGTATCTCAAACCAGTTCGTCATCTGCTTGGGCACCTCCGGCGTTGTCGTGAGGGGCCTGTTCAGCTCGTACCACGCCATGGGCCTGTACAGCATCTCTCTGTAGCGCTCGATCGTGTCCTTGCTCACGGTCGGCCTGTAGTCCTTGGCCTTTGTCAGCACGTACCTGACCGCCGACTTGCCGGCGATCCTGCCCTCTGCAATCGAGCCGCTGCTGAACTTGTGGCCTGAGACGCCGACGGTGTCGCCGGCGCCGAAGAGACCCTCGACTGTCAGCATCCTGTTCGGGCCCCACTTGTACTCGGGGGGTGCTATGTCCGGCGGCCCCGACGCCCACATGCCGCCCGGCGTCGCGTGGCTGCCCTGCACGTAAGGCTCTGTGGCCATGAGCTCGGAGGGCCTCTTCTCCGGGTGTATGTTCTGCGCGGCCCACAGTATTGCTTGTGTCGGCGACATGTCGAGGTAGTCCTCGAACAATATGTGGATGTCCTCCTCAGTCTTGAGCTTCTCCTGCGTCTGCATTATGTCAGGCCCCCTCCCCTCCTTCCAGTTCCTTATCGTGGTAAGCACTCTGAGCAAGGTTGGCGTCGGCCTCGCGTCGGCGTACTTGCCGTACAGCTTCCTGTACTCCGCCCTCGCCTCGTCCGGCAGGGGCTCCCACGTCTTCCCGTAGACGTCCGTGGATCTCATCTTGAACAGCAGGTACGGGTAGCCGACGGGGCCGTAGCCGTCCTTGAACCTGACAACAACGAGCCTGGAGCACATCTCGACGGCCTCGGCGCCGGCCAGCAGCGTCAAGCCGTACGCGGAGGCCGAGGCCCAGGTCGGGTACCACACCCTGCCGATGCCCTCCGACGTCGCCCTCGGCCTGTAAATCAGCGAGCCGCCGCCCGCCGTGACTATAACGGCCTTGGCCTTGAACACATACATCGTCCCGTCCCTCACGTGGAAGCCGACGACGCCGGCAATTCTATTGGGGACGGCCTCGTCGAGCAGCGGGAACACGGCAACCACGCGCTCGTAGACCTCGTCTGCCGACTTGCGGCACGGCTCGGCCACAATTGCCTTGTAGGACTCGCCGTGAATTGTGTGCTGCCAGCGGCCCGACCTGAGGAACTTGCCTGTCTTCGGGTCGCGCCATAGCGGCAGGCCCCACATGTCGAGAAGCTTTATCGTCGAGGTCATGTGCCTCGCTATGTCGTACACCAGGTCCTCGCGCACTATGCCAAAGTACTCGTTCCTCACGTACTTGACGAACTCCTCGGGCTTCGGGTCCTCCGGGTCCTCCGTGAACTCGCCCAGGTTCGTCGCCGACAGCCCCATCCCGACCGCGCCCGACTTCTCGAGGTTTGCCTTCTCGACCAACGTCACCCTGCACTTGCCCCTGCACCAGTACTTCGCCTCGAACACCGCGCCGCAGCCTGCCATCCCGCCTCCGACCACTAAAATGTCCGTCTCGACGACCCTAACGGGCGGGTTGAACGGGTTGACGCTCATGGCTACACGCTGAACTCAGGCCCTGTGAAGTACTTCAGCTCCTTGGGTCTCGGCAGCTCCTTAAAGCCAAGGAACTCCGGGTTGTCCTCGCAGCAGAGCAGCTCGGAGTCGAGGTCCGCCCTCTCAGCGAAGTCGAGCGCGCCCTTAGCGCTGCCCCACGGCGTCGTCCTTATGGGCACGGCGAAGTCCCTGATGGTGCCATCTCTGAACATTAGGCGCCAGTAAATCACATTCTTCTTGGTGTCCCTCACCACGCCGACCCTAGCGCCGAGGGGCATGAAGTCGGCGTACGACCTCACGTCTACCGCGTGCTCCGGGCAGTACTTTACGCAGTTGAGACACTCCGAGCAGCTCACGGGGTCGGCGTTGTAGGCCTTCCTGGTCCTTGGGTTGAACTGCATGTTGTCGGCGGGACAGATGTCGACGCACTTGCCACAGCCCTTGCACAAAGCGCTGTAAACAAATGTGGGCATGCGCCTATCTCCGGGGGCCTTTATATATTTTGGTTAACGTGGAAGCGAGAACAAGTTTTATTAGCGGGGCGGCCCTGAGTGCTGGTGGCGGTGGAGGCAGCATGCCCTCGCGAGTTTGGCGTACAGAGCCCCGTTGACTGGACGGCCATTGACACAATTGCGATAATTGCAGTGATCTGGCTGATAGCCACCTTTGTCTACAAGGGCATAAGGCAGCACAACGTTGCAAAGTTCCCGCAGATATCAATAATGGTGCCGTTCTCGCAGTGGGGCGAAATGCTTGTCAGGCGTAAGCCGCCGCTGTCTGCCGGCGCTGCCGCGGCCGGCTTCTTCAAGACGATATTTGTTGACGTCCTCGGGATGAACATATTCAAGTGCGTGCAGCCTTACATGAAGTCGCCGCCAGAGCTCGTCAGAACCAGGATATCCAAGAGGGCGGCCAAGCTGCTAATCGTGTGGGGTTTCATTCTTGCTGCCATCGCAACTGTGATAAACTTTGTAACACTGCCGCACAACTGCATCCCAATAAGGCTGGATCACCCGGTCAGGATATTCGGCGTACTCGCCGGGATCCTGCTGATAATTGGCAGCTCGCTGTGGCTGGCGGTCAGGTACAAGGAGGTCAGGTACAGGGGCGTGTGGGACATGATCGGCGCAGAGCTGCTACCGGTGCTAATACTGCTGATTGCCGTGAGCGGGTTCGTGCTCCAGGCAGCAATTTACCTCTACTACCTAGAGTGGCCTAGCGTTTCCTGGGCCACGCGCGGCTTCCTCTACTTTGCCGAGCACTTCCACGCCGTGCCGCTCGCTCTGCTGGTCTTCTTCTTCTTCTGGACGAAGGCTGATCACATAGTATACAGAATATTCTGGAGGATACACGAGTACGGCTACCAGCCGGTCGCCGGGCGCGCAAACTCCAGGCTGCCGCCGAGAGACTTGCGCCCACTCGTCAAGAGCAGGGAGCTGCAGCCTGGATACTAGGGTAAAATCCCGTTTTTCCCGCTCCCAACACGCTCCCCGCCCCTCCGCTAATAAAAATTATAACCAGCCCGCACCGAGAGTGCTGTGCGGCGCCTTCTGGATGCCGCCGTGCGGGGTATTCTCTGCAGGCTCGAGGAGGGGCGCGATCTTGCGGTGAAGAGCCTAGAGCTGGCGCTGAAGCCCTTCCTCTCGCCCTCCCCGCCCAACTACTCTCAGATCATTAAGGCTATGGCCTTCAGGCTGTACTACCTCCACCGCGAGATCACGGAAATAGCGATGGAGGCCGTCGCCAGGTACGGCCCAGTGGCTGGCGACTTGCGCCACATGGAGAGCGCGATGTTCGTGTCGTACAGCATGTACAGAATCGCGCGCTATGCCTTTAACATAGCAAGCGCCGCGGAGAAGCTGGATGAGAGGTGCGAGTCGGGGGACATCAAGAGGGCAGGCGAGAGGGTGATACGCGCGGTATCGCGTGCGATCGACGCGTTTCTGAGGCGGGATGCATCTGTGATGCAGGAGGTGGCGGAGGTCGACGAGGAGATAGACAGAATCGACAGGAGTACGCTGCTAGAGGCGCTGAAGGGCGCCGACAAGTGCAAAATTGTTGAGACTCTTGTCATAAGGCTCCTAGAGCGCGCGGCCGATCACGCGCTCCACATTGCAGTCTACACAAACTATGTTGTCACTGGCGAGAGGCCGGTAATAAGCTAGGCGGCAGGATGCACTCTTCCGCCGTGAGGGCAGCCGAGGTTATAAGGGCGGCGCTGGAGGAGGCGAAAGCCGACGCGCCCGTGATGGGAGCTGCAGTATTTCACAGGTCCGGTCTTTATATTGATGGCATAGGCATGGACAGAGATGTGTGGATCAGGATATCTGCACTCGCGTCCAGAATGGGTGAGGTCGAGCAGCTCGTCAAGTCAACGCTGAGAGGTTTTGATATCATTTTTGAAGACTGCGTGGTAGTCGCGCGCGGCGGGAGAAGTGTCGTGGTCATAGTCGCGGCTAGACCGGGCGCCGACCTCACTTTCCTTGACTACCTAGTATTCAGACTGGTGGAGGAGATAGAGAGGGATATTTCTGGCGGCCAGCCGTAGAGGCGGCTGGAGATCTGCGGTGCGC
>Ga0326760_1000582_pt1 | contig 18397 bp, 20 predicted proteins | sample GCREP_S_FD_207668 | JGI IMG/M metagenome (GOLD analysis project Ga0326760, IMG submission 207668) | Hot spring sediment microbial communities from Geyser Creek Basin, Yellowstone National Park, WY, United States - GCR.EP_S | ecosystem: Environmental > Aquatic > Thermal springs > Near-boiling... | reverse complement strand
TATCATTTTGCACCTTTTTCAGGATTTAAAAATGTAGGTGATTTAGCTGTATACCTATTGGAATAACTTAAGTAATATAATTCAGGCATGTTCTAAAAAGCGTAGAGAAGAAGTAGAAATGCTAAAGATCAGTACAGAATATGGCATAGGTTTTTCAGTTTTAAGGTAGTTGAATAGGCATTATAAATAGTGAAGAATATGAAAATTCTTCTTTATTTTATGTAACTAGCTTAGAACTTCTTTAAGCTACTTGCTTTGTGCGGTAATGTTGTTGCAACTCTCTTCTCTGCTAGGATTCTTGCTGTCATCTTAATCATAAATTTTTTGAATAGTAGTATCCCTCCCCATAAAGCTACTGTGGCTATAGCCATTGTAACACCATTTGTAGCCTCTCCATGTCAAACATGTTCAAGTGCTAGTATTCCTATGCCTCTCCATAGGAGAACCTCTATTAATAACCTTCTCCAATACCATGTTAAGCATATCCATTATTTTACTCAAGGAAAACTCGCTTAGACTTGTTACTACAAAAGCATCTCTTTTAATGAAAGTGTAAAAACATATGTTGGAGGTGTGGTTCTATTTAGGTTTCTGGGTGTGGTTCTTGGTTCGAATTCTTGTTGTGTTTGTAGCTCCTGAAGTGACTTCAGGTAGTTATACAGGTGCTTTAGGAGGTTTACCACTAATTAAGGATTGATTTGAGAAGGAAGGGTGAAGGTTGTGTACTTTCTAAAGAGCTCTATGCTGAATGTGTATTTTGTGTTCTATACCGTTAGGAATGTGGATGATGCTAGGAGGGTTTTGGAGGCTGAGGGGCTCTATAGGTTTTACTGTGTTCATCTTGCATACGTGGTTTGGTAGTGTTACGAGGGTGTTTCTAGAGACCTGGATAGGAGCTTTGTGGTGTTGAGCTCGACAGGTATCCCATGAAGCATGGGTTAAGCTCGTGAACTCGTGCGGAAGTTAACTCTGCTAATAGAATTACAAATATTCATAAATGACATTAAGTACCGTTAGCGGAAACGCTATCTTCTATATAAAGATATAAATTATGTATGGGTATTCTCTAGAGTTAGTGGTGTATTATTATGCTTAGTAGATGGGGTAAGTTTTTACGTGATCCAATGTTAGTTGTATCTATTGTTATTATTGTTTTCTCTATTCTTTACCTTGTTTTAAGTTTTTTACCTCGATCAGCTGTTTCTATAAGTATCAATGTTTTGGAGGAGTATGTTAAAGCTGTTGTATACCTCAACAAATCTTCTACAGCTATTGTGAAAAAGCTTACAGGTTTTGTTGTTGATCCTGGTGTAGGTATTGAGGAGGTTTCTGCTACTAGGGATAGGATAAAGATTTATTTAGCGAATATAACGTTTATCTATGGATCGCAGAATACTTTCTTCGCTAAGGTGGCTTCTAACTATCTCTCGATAGCTGATGCATCTATAGATACGTTGCAAGCTCTACAAATTGTTAACAGAAGTATAGATATATTTAGAGAGGCTTTGAGTTTATTGGCGATGTGTAGAGTTGACGAAGCTTTGAATAGGTTTAGAGTTGTTGAAGAAGATATTGTTAAAGCTATAGATAATCTTTCACAAGCTCTAAACAGCTTGTTAAAGGTAAATACAAGCTTGATCTCGGAAAACCATGTACCAGTTGTTAATATGTCTAGGAGAAGAATAGAATCATCATTGAATTCCCTGCTCAACGCCTACATACTTATGAAAATAGCTGAGATGTATAGAGATGAGATAGAAACTCTATGCATAAACACATCAGCACTACCTATACAAACACTTCAACAACTAGCAAACGAAATTAAGAATGTAAAATCTACAGGACCTCTTTCACAAGATATCAGCAATACCCAAAACATATTAATAACTCTTATAAATAAAGCTATACAGCAACAACAAGGACAAGAAGGATTTTGTCAATGCGGTGGGCAGGGTCAGGTAGAGCGACCTAGTGAGGGTCAGGGTGGTGGTGCTGGCTACGTTCCTCCAGAATCAGATGATTAGTATAGGTTTCGATAACCCATATATGCTTCTCATAATCCCTGTAACACTACCGATACTAGTACTCCTTTTCTTGAATAGCCGTAGAAGATTTAGAGTTCTCTCGCTAAGACTTGGCTCTATAGGTAGTTCTAGATTCGTAGCTATCATAGCTATAGTAAAACTTCTGATACCTATACTAACAGCTTTAACAGCTTCACAACCATACATAGTTAGCTATACTACAGCAACTGTAACCCTTGATAATGTTCTCGATATCAATATCACGAGTACTAGGATAGCTATGCTACTCGATATCTCTCGTAGTATGGGGTATAGCGAACTATTGTCAACAAGGTTCTCTACAGCTCTAAACATTGTTGAGAAGATCGTGGATCTAGCTATGGAGAGAAAAGATATCGTTGATATATATACTTTTAGCGATACAGTGAAAACTCTATGTCCAGGTATAACAAATAAGAGCTACGCCGAGAAGTGTTTAAAGAAACTTAGAGATATAGAGTTAAAGAGATTCTCTGCCATAGGAGATGCGTTGCTGTTCGGATATTCATTATCTAAAGCATCTGTAACACCTATCGCAGTTATTGTTGTAACTGATGGTGCTGTAAACTACGGTTCTCCAGTAGAAGATGCTGTAGATACTATTGCTAATAGCGGTATAGCAGTAGCTATCCTTGTAATCGGTAGCGATCCTAGGTCTCTAGATTTCGAGAAACTTTGTAGAGATAGAGGATTACCTGTGTTTAGAATTGGTTATCTAGGAGATGAAGAAGCTGTTAAATATGTTAGCGAGAAACTCTATGCAAAAGCTAGATTTGAAGCTCTTAAAGTCTCTGGAAATCTAAACATTGCTACCCCAGTAAAAGACTACAGTATACAGCTATACCTATTGATAGTGTTGGTGATATTAATCGCTGTATCCATGGCTGAAGGCGTATGATAATATTTAGAAATCCTCTAGCATTCGCAACTGTTTTCCCGATCATGGTCATAATTTTTGCTTTCCTCCATATCTATTACCCAAAACTCTACTCTAAATGGTATATGTTTAAGCATAGCCTAGCTTCTATTGTTCTAAAGAAGATTAAGAAGAGCGGTGGTAGAGGTAAGAGATCTCTGAGTTTAGCCTTGAAGTTAGCTATAGCGTTCCTAATCTCTTTAGCTTTTGCACAACCCTACATAGTCTCAGAGCAAGTTGTGTACATAGAGTCTAGAGAACTTTCAGAATTAAGATTTGAAGCAAAACCAGCTCTAATAATAATCCTCGATTCATCTGGTAGCATGTATGGAGAGAAGATAGAGACAGCTAAGAAAGTTATTAAAAACTTTATCGAGAATCTAAACCTATCTATAGATATAGGGTTCATAGACTTCGACCACAGTGTTAAACAAGCTATTGCACCTACAGACAACTGGGAGAAGGTTGTAGAAGCTGTTGAGAAAGCTCAAGCACTTGGAGGAACAATGTATAGCTACCCACTTAAAGTAGCTCTCAACTGGTTAACACCATATAGAGAGATGAATATCTCTGTAGCAATAGTATTCACCTCCGATGGCTTGCCCGCAGATATTAAAGAATATAGAGAGCTTCTCAAAGAGTTCAAAGATAGAGAGATACCGATATACACAGTATTCATAGGCTACGAGAATGAGGGTGTAGAGGAGATGAAGATGATAGCTAAGGAAACAGGTGGTAAAAGTTTTGTAGCTCAAACAGCTCGCGAACTACCTGAAGCTCTTGGAGAAGCTCTTAAAAGAGCTGTTCAAGCTATCCAGAAAATCGAGGTAGAGACAAAGATAACGAAAAAAGTAGAGATTTATACACCGCTCACAGGATATATATTGATAGCAATGCTAGTACTATACGTTATGCAGAGGTTTATCGTCTATAGATTCTCTGGCGTAACTTTCTAACAAATCTCGTAATAGAAGAGTATTCGTAAGGTCTAAACCTGTAGTGGATAACTGTAGATCCTACAAATACTGCTAAGAATGCTAAAGCTCTTAGAATATGTTCTAACCTAGGTTTAAGCATTAAGAGGTAGTTATACCTCAACATGATGTTCATTATAGGGTTGCGTAGATATAGATCAACAACTTTAAGTACGTTAAGATCATTAAAACGACTAGCATTAATAGCTTTCTCAACTACTTCACCAATCGAAGTCAAGTTCCCAGAGATAATAGGTGTAAACTTCAAATCTCTATCAAAACAAAGCTCAACTACATGTGTATTCCCTTGCTGTGGAATCGATGTTGCGTTGCATACGAATATAGGTTCTATGAAAACAAAATGCCTTACTGTTCCGTTAGGAAGACTTATTTTAGCAACCATTCTACTCCATGGAGGTTCAACAACGTTACACCTATTGTATATGTAAAGAGATTTTTGTTTAGCGTATTCAACTATCTTTGAGAACCCTTCGCTTGTTACTATGGGGTGGTATTTTGAAAGATTTGCCCTGTCTACCTCCTCTTTAACGATTCTCTGAAGTTCTAAAGCAGTAACAGTGTTAATCTCGAATATACGGATAGCAACACTATTATTTGTTAAATTCCCTACAGCAGATCCATACATATTAAAGGTTATTCTCCTATCTTTAACTTCTTGATAATATAGATCGCTTAGCGGTTGATAAGGTTGCTGCGCCCCTCCATGACCGAGGTAGCTAATATCGTAAATATAGAGGAAGCATACCTTATTGTTTACCAAAGCTATTGCTGATGGACTTGGGTTCTGCATCGAGATACTATGTCCTTGTTCACCTGAGGATATTACCACAGGTTTTATAGCTCCATACACAAGAACTCCAAGTAATATCAATACGGATATAGTTAATGTTGTGAGTAATGCTCGTAGCATTTCCATCATCTAGAGCTAGAGGTCTTTCTTCTTAAACAATATGAAGGTTATTACTATAATAGCTATTGATAGCGTTATCGATGCTAATGTATTTATTGATGGGTATGGTAATCTAGATAAACCATGAGAGGTATATGGATTATTTTGATAGTTTGTGTAGAGAAGGTTATAGATATAAGGGTTCATCAAACCTAGCACTACAGTAAATACGTAGAACATCTGTGTATAAACAGGATGTGATATATATATGTAACTTGAGAATGCTATCGATAGTGCAAGCGGTAAAAGTATCGGTAACACCGTGCCTATCGCTGATGCTATTCCTTCTCTTCCTCTACTAGCAAAGAATAGTGTTATCAATGCTATGAATAGCAAATCTGGTACTAGATAGGTAAGAGGTTTAAGTATATCACCAGATATTATAAGGTTAGGTGCTGTAATACTGAATGTTACTAGGTATGAAGATACTAGGATCACTGTTGATGTAAACCATGAAGCTAACAACATGCTCAGCAGGTACTCAGATCTTGTTAATGTATGTGCTAGGTATAGCTGGATCTCTCCTAATGTGATTTCTCTAGCAATTCTAGAGATTTGGAGAGATATCAAGATTTTGAATATTATCGAAACTATTGTTAGCTGCCCTGATATCCATGTATCGACAGATACTCCGTAACCTGGGAAGAGAAGCATAAACGACGTTATTACGCTCATAACGATTATAGCTACTGTATAAGCTAATAACCTTCTATTCACTGCATAAGTTGTATGCTCAAACACCCTCCTTAGATCCACTCTTCACCACCTTTTCATATAGATCTCCAAGACTAGCTGTTTTGAATATATAGCTCTTCACCATATCGCCTAGCTCTATCAATAAATTTTCGAAAGATTTATAGTGTTCAGGATCTATAGAGATCTCCAAACCATCGCTAACCTTTTTAACGTAGTGAACATAGGGTTTATCTATAAGAATTTTAGCAACAGCATCTATATACATGGTTTTGACTATGAACACAGCTTCTATCTCGTATTTCTTCCATAAATCGTTTAGATAACCGTACTCAAGAACAAAACCGCTATTTATAATCACTGCATAGTTTGCTAACTCCTGGAGCTCTGGGATTATGTGGGAGGATATTATCATCGATACCTTGAGCTCTCTATGTAGAATCTTTAGGAGCTCTATTATCTCTCTCCTAGCCGAGGGATCTAGGTTAGCTGTTGGTTCGTCGAGAATTAGGAGCTCCGGATCTCCTAGAAGACTTTGTGCAATTCCAACTCTCTGTATATAACCTCTAGATAGAGTACCTATCTTTCTATCAACAAGATTTTCAAGACCAACAAGTTTTACAACTCTATTAACATCTATTCTACTAACTTTCTTAAGTTTTGCTAAATGGTTCAAGAAATCTTCTACAGCTATATCCATCGGGTAAACAGGTTTCTCAGGTAGATAACCAATCCTAGCTCTAATACCCTCACTTCTCCAAGGTTCTTCACCCCATACCAACACAGTACCTCTAGAAGGTTTCAAGAAACCCATTATAAGCTTCATAGATGTTGTTTTACCAGCACCGTTAGGACCTAGGAAAGCTGTAACACTTTTCTCAGGAATTGTAAATGATACGTTTTTCAGAGCTTCTACTTTCCAAAATCTTTTGCTAACTTCTCTAAACTCAACCATTGCCACTATCTACCACCTCTAGCAATCTTCTTAGCTATCTCAAGACCTTCAGATATAACAGCTATCCTAGCTTTAAAACCTCCTCCCAACTCCATAACAGTCTCTAGGTTCGGTATAACTCTATGGTTAAGAACGTAGAAAACAGCTGAATCTACATCCTCAATAGCAACAGCTTCGGATCCCCTCATAGCTGCTAAAGTTTTCGCTAACCTCATAAGAGCTATCGAAGCTCTAGGACTTGCACCTAGCTCGAAATACTTAGATATAGATTCGAAGATCTCAGGTCTTGTAGCTCTAACTAAGGAAACTATATAGTTTAGTACAGAGCTATCGACTTTAACATTTTTAGCTATGTATTCCTGGGCCTCTACAACCCATGTAGGGTCTACAACTTTCTCTATATCTTCAACAGGTTCTGTAAGCCTAGACATGTGTAGCTCCAAGATCTTTCTCTCTTCATCTAAACTCTTCGGGTAACCCATTATAACTCTAACCATGAACCTATCTAGCTGTGCTTCTGGAAGAGGATAAGTACCTTCTTGTTCAACAGGATTCTGAGTTGCTAAAACGAAGAAGAATTTCCCTTTATCTCTAACCTCAAGAGGATATGTAGCTCCACCTATAGTAACCTCCCTCTCCTGCATAGCCTGTAACAACGCTGATTGTGTTCTCGGAACAGCTCTATTAATCTCATCAGCTAGAACTATGTAAGCAAAAACAGGTCCAAACCTAACCTCGAATTCCCTGGAAACCATGTTGAATACTAGAGAACCAACTATATCAGATGGCATTAGATCTGGGGTGAACTGAATTCTGGAGAAACCTTTGTATGGAGTACCTTTGATATCGATAACGTTTTTCTCAGATAAACCAAGTGTTCTAGCAAGAGCTTTAACAAGAGTTGTCTTAGCTATCCCTGGAACACCTTCTAGCAAGACATGTCCGTTAGCTAGTAAAGATGCTAAGATAATCTTCTTCTCAGCTTCATAACCAATAACAGCTCTATCAAGTTGCTTAAATATCTCACGAACAACACTTCTGATAGAGTCTATATCTATTCTCGGGGTAGTCAAAAAGGCACCTCTATACATAGGTTATCCAGAACATCAAGGTATTAAAACTTTATCCTGCGATAACATGTACAGTAGCGTGGTAAGGTATATGCAGAAGAAGTTTTTCGGTTTAGATGAGATTAAGGATGCTATGGTTGTAGATTCAGAGGGCTTTATCTACGGTTATGTAAAGGATTTCCAGGTAGTTGAAGATGATGTTAAGCTAGCTGTATACATATCTTCTAAAGTTAACGAACTTGTAGTAGATGTTGAGAAACTCAAATCCGTACTATCTACAAGAGCTAGTCTAAGAGGTGATGAACCTCTAGAACTACTAGTATCTATTGCTAGAAGAGATGGTCTTGATATACCGTATAAAGTTGCTGAAAAAGAATTTGTATGGTTGAAAGGGTTTGTATCTGTTTCAGAGATACAGTTGATAGATGTTAAAAGAGTATCTGTAGACGATACCGATTCAATTATTAAAATTGTTCTCCTTAAAACACCGAGAGAAGCTTTGTTTAGAGGTATACCTATCCAAAGTGCAAAACCTATCTATAGAGTTGACCAGGTATTGAATAAGATTGTTGTGAGTATGTCTAGAGGTGTTCTAGGTATTGCTAAAGAAGTTGTTGTTGGTGCTGGTGAAATTGGTTTCAGGGTTTACAGAGTTAGAAGTTTTAAGAATGTTGTTAACTGGATTAGTTTCATAGCTCAGGTGAAGAAGCTCGGTTTTAGAGATGCTTATGAAAAACTTGTAGAGTTTAGAGATCCTTACAGATTTAGTAAACTAGATATATCTGTTGTTAAAAATGTTGAAGAGATCTTAAAAGATTTGAAGGAGAAGGATAAGGTTATGGCTATTCTACAGGAGTTTATAGAGGTTGAATCTGGGGCTACAGAGTTCGAAGATGTTCCGTTTAACGATATTGTAAAGGTTGGGGATATTGTTATATCTAGGTAGAGATCTGTGTAGAATTGCTAGAGCAGCTACTAGGTTTGGTCAAAGTGTAGCTACGTCTATGGAGCTAGGGGTAAGTAGGTCGAGATTTCTAGGTATAGGTCTTGAGTATGCAGATTTTAGAGAGTATCAGGAAGGGGATGATGTTAGGTACGTAGATTGGAGGATAACAGCGAGATCTCTAGACCCTTCAACTGGTAGCTATAAACTTTACGTAAAGGTTTTCTACGTAGAGCAGATGAGGAACGTGATACTTGTAGCAGATTTAACAAACTCTATGCTTATAGAGGATAAGATCTCATCTATGTTCTACACAGCTTCTCTAATACTAGAGCTTTCTCATAGATTACTAGACAAGATAACACTAGTTATAGTTGGTAGAGAGGTAGAGGTTATCCAAAATCTCAGAGGAAGAGATGCTGTGAAAATCCTTGAGAACACTATATGCAGAGAGAAGAATGTTGGTGGAGATAAAAAACTTAGCAATACCTTGAAGATAGTTAAACCTATTGCAAAGAAAAGAACATCGTTAATTATTTTAACAGACTATGCCCACGATATCGAGGATTTCAAGATCCTCTCAAAAATCAGGAAAACTATGTTGATACCTGTAGCTGTATACATAAATATCTATAGATGGGAGATAGAGAAACCTGTTGATAGAGCAACAGCTGCTTTAATCGATGTAGAGAACCTTGTAGAAACTGTGGAGAACCTGAATGAGGTATACAAAGCGATAAAAACTCATGTAAACTACATCAAGACGTTGTTTACAAATACTAGAGTAAACTATCTAGAAATTCAAGGGTTAAACGATGCCAAGACCAAGACCAGTAGGATAGCAGAAGTATTCTTGAAAACAAGACAAGCATACATAATTACCTAAATCAGAAAACTTTATATATACCCGCAAACTTCTACTAGCTCGGTGGTATCCATAGCTGAGAAACCTACAACAGCTTTCGTACTATCACTAGTTGGAGGCATACTAACATTAATAGTAGCGTTATTAATTCTTGCTGGAGGAGTGATTGCTGCACCTGCTATTGCAGCTCTTCTAGGACCGTTAGGCGGGACCGCTATTGGAATTGTTATTGCGATAGGTGTACTGCATCTAATCTTCGCGATACTCATGATTGTTGGCGGTATACAGATTAACAAAGGTGAACCTGGAAAGGTGAAGACATGGTCGATAATAGTACTTGTAGTCTCAATAATAGGTCTTATCACAGGGGCAGGATTCTTCATAGGGGCATTGCTAGGGCTTATAGGTGGAATACTAGGACTTACATGGAAACCTCCAGCAAAACCTCCAGCACAGGCTACAACTACGTAGAAATGATAAGTATTTAAATCAAGAACAAAACTATTTTTCTATATCATTACCTTAGATCACGCATTACTCTTCTTAAACAGATTACCAGTACTTTATCGAAGTGTGTTAGGCGGGATCTATGGGTGAAGAACTTAGTAGAGGTATCAGGTGGGGTGTTGAGGTACTCAAGGATATGGTAGCTATACCAACTGTTAATCCGCCTGGTGAAAAGTATGAGGATTTCGCTAAATACTCTAGAGATTTGTTAGAGTCTCTAGGGTTCAAAGTCGATGTTATTCATGTACCAAGCGAATACGTTAAGAAGTTCTACCCAGACTATGCTTCCTATCCTAGGTATATAGTTCTCGGTAGGTTTGGTGAAGAGAAACCTGTTCTACATTTCAACGGTCATTACGATGTTGTTCCACCTGGTGTTGGATGGGGTAGAGATCCTTTCGAACTTGTTATCGAGAACGGTAAGATCTTCGGTAGAGGTGTAGACGATATGAAGGGTGGTATAGCAGCGTTTTTAACAGCTATAAAAATGTTTATAGAATCTGGCAAAAAATTGAAAGGTTCTATAGAAGTTGCTCTAGTACCTGACGAAGAGATAGGTGGCGAAACAGGTACTGGCTACCTCGTTAAGGAGTTGAAGATAAGACCAGATTACGTTATAATTGCTGAACCTAGTGGTTCTGAAACTATTTGGATTGGTCATAAAGGTGCTTTATGGGTTCTAGTAGAGGTATACGGTAAGCAAGCCCACGGTTCAACACCTTGGCTAGGTGTGAACGCTTTCGAATACATGGTAACCCTAGCCTATAGATTGATGAATGGGTACAAACCTATGCTTGATACTAGGAGAAGTATTTACGAATATGACGATCCTAGAGGAGCTAAACCAACTATTACCATAGGTGGAGAGGTTAGGGGTAGTATCAAGGTAAACATTGTTCCAGGATACTACGCATTCTCAATAGATCGCAGAATTACACCAGATGAAAATATAGAAGATGTTGAGAAAGAGATAATAGAGTTTGTGAAGAAAGCATCAGCAGATTTTCCACCAGATGTAAGAGTAGATATAAAGATAATCAATAGATTACCACCAGCATTAACAAACCCATCATCAAAACTCGTCGAAATAGCTAAAGAAGCTGGTGAAGAAGTTATAGGGGTAGAACCTAGAACTACAGTATGCTTAGGAGGTCTAGATATGAGGTACTACACAGAAGTAGGGATAGATACAATAACCTACGGACCTGGAGTACTTGGAACAGCACACACTACTAATGAATACCTGACGTTATCAGAGTTCGAGAAAATGGTTCAGATATACTATAAAATAATTGAGAAACTCCTTACATAGCTTCAATAGATGATATTTCAAAATTCAAAAAATTTTGAATTACGTACTCCTAAAGATAAGCTTTATGTATATACCTAGAGATGAGGCTGTTATCTAAGTAGAGTTAGAAGTTCTATCTATGGGTATAGCGATGAACTACTTGAAGGTATTACATGATTAAGCAAAGACTTAGCAATGCTAATCCATATGGTCTTGAATACTCTAGCTTTCCTGTAATAGGGTTAACTTTTATTCCTAGACCTTCTAAAAACTACTACTCCAAGTAAAGATTTCATGAATTCATTAAGATTACTGAGAATATCCCTTCCCTATCTAGGACCCTGAAATAAGCTAAGGATACATCAACACCTATTTTCCTACCACCTACTAATACAACCTCTGTTCAAGTAAAGGCTCTATACCAAGATCTTTAGCTAAATTAAGAGGTATAAAAGAGTAGAAAACCTCGGTATCAACTAAGAATAGAGCTTTCTCCGCTTTCCTCTTACAAGTATCACCAATAATTACGTTGTCCTTTACATAACCCATTCAGATATCTCAAGAAAAGTTCTCTACGATGTTGAGAAATTCTAATTATAAACTTTTTATAAACTTTCAATATGTATTGAGTATTCTTCGAGCTTCTACCTCGCCATGTACTAAGAGTTAGTATAGAGCTTAGCTTGCTATCTATAAGCTTTAGCTATGAAGCATATAGAGGTTTGGTTTCTATACATAAACTCTGCATATGAATTGAGACTCTTGAGAATTTTGAAACTTGGGAGATTACAACATCTATTTCATCTGTTTCTGTAACTCCTAAGATAAGCTTTTGCATAGGTTTAATGACAAAGGTTTTCACAGCTACTGTGATAATAATGTAGCTTGTTAAGAAAGGTCTGTTCTCGATATAAGTATGTTGGTGTTGTTATAGATCTCGAGATAAGGGTTTGTCGTAAATAAACTCAAAATTCTGGGATCTCAGCCCTTGGCTATGTAGAGGTTGATAAACATCTTCTGAAGCTTTAGAAAGGGTATGCTTTGAGCTAAGCAGTAAAACTCTTTTTATACCTAGGTGATTTCTCTAAATGTTAATGTATCCCCTGCGGTGATCATGCTATGGGTAGTGAGAAGAACCCTGTTATTGTTCGTGAGGAGTTTTTGTGTAGAGGTAAAAGAGTTTCTCTGTATAAAAGAGTTGTAGAGTTTGAAGGTGTTGTTAGTGAGAAAGATGTTGTTAAATTCGGTAAAGCTGTTGTAATCCTGCCTATACTAGATGATGGGAGAGTTGTTCTACTTAAGCAATGGAGAGCAGCTGTAAATGCATGGGTTCTCGAGGCTCCTGCTGGAAGAGTTGAACCTAGTGAAGATGTTGTAGAAGCTGCTAGAAGAGAACTTGTTGAAGAAACTGGTTACGAAGCTGAAGAACTGATACCTATGGCGATAGTCTACGTCTCTCCTGGTTACAGCGACGAGATTCAGACGATTTTCTTAGCCAGGAAACTAAAGTTCATCGGGGCATCTCCAGAAGCTGGCGAAATACTGAAGACCGTGTATATGACCCCAGAGGAGGTTCTATCAATGGTTAAACACAACATGATTGTTGATGCTAAGACTTTTCTAGCTCTACTACTTTATCTTCATCTATATAGAAAATAATTGCTAAGCTACAATAAATGCAGAAATATCTATAAACATCTATTTCTCTAACTCTAGTTCTCGATAATGTCATATCATAACATACAACAATAACTATCATCATAGCTAGAATCCTCAAGGTTAACAGAGCTTAGAGATGTTGAGAACTCCCATGCAAAGTAAGAGATTAAATCGTTATCTAGAGACTCAGATCTATGGATAGACTAACCACCACCGGAGAAAGATCCTGGGCTTGGTATTGGGAAGTATGTGCTTGGCAAATGCCATTACGTAGAGAAGCAGTTAAAAAGGCATTGCAAAGTACATAAGCATGGCATTGATAACATATTCCTAACACAGCATAAAACCCCAAAGGAATTGAAAGTTTGTCACTTCAATATAGAAGAGAATGTATTTGCAATAATTTGTAAACTGATATTCTTCATATAATACTTCATATAATATCAATTCCTTCTCTATGAACATCGCGATATGATTACATTACATGAAGAGCTTGATGTAGTGTCGCTAATGTATAACAGGCTTTGAAGTAGCTATATGTGTAATAATAGGCGCAATGCTTAGGAGGAGATAGGTTAAATAGAAGTCTTTTCACTTCTCTATTCTTTCCGGAGCTCTGCACACACACTTTTTATGCACAAACTTTTTGCAGTTGCTGCTCAAGTTACCTAGTTACTCATGCTCAATTCCTCTGCTGGATTCTGCACACCGCTCTGCATACTGGACACAAGACCTACTATACTTAGCTACTAACTATATCTCTTGCTTTCCTCAGCATTCTACATCAATAGGGTTAGGGGACTACCTCTAGAACAAGACCGGGGCAAGTATATCAGTATTCAGGTTAAGAGTTGAAGATGAGTACATAATTTACGAAACAGCTGAACTCCCTAGCATAATAGATACCTGACCTTTGGGTAGAATATCAGACACTATAGCACTGAAGTCGATGCAGAGACCAGCTCGCAGACAGGGCTCTGTGTATCAGTAGAAGTACTCATGAAGTCAAGATTCATAATAAGCTTCAACTAACAATAGAGAAAATTGCTGAAGACGAAGCAAAGACTGTTGAGTTTGCACTATACTTAACAGCACTCCGTAGTTGCGAGCACATAGTTCATAGTTCAAAGAGTTCTTAAGACTGTAAAGAAGTTTCTCGATAAGGATTGATACAGGTGTATGTGGATATCGATAGAGATGGGTAAAATAGATAACAGCTTACTTATTATAGCAAGGAACAACCAAATGATTGGCAAAAGTGCTTAGCGTTGTACTATCTCTCCTTACTTCAATTACTGTATTATTTAAGCCTGGGATACAGGCTATTAATTTACTTGTAGTGAATTGAATTGTTTATTTCATCTCATATTTTAGTAAAGCGTGCAGGAGCCAGGACAGTCCGAGCAGCGCTTATTAACATGGTTAGCGAGTATATAGCTGTAGATAAGAATATGAAGTTGATTGATCTTAAAAGGGAGGATCTGCTATATCCTTTAAGGAATGATGAAATACATAAAAAACTCTACAAGTTGTTGAGAAAGATTTGCATGGAGAAGAACATTGGCTGCAACCCTATCATAATAGATAATGCAATAAAGAAGTTACTAAGTAGAGCAAGAAAGTTCATCCCAGAGCTAGAACTGGAGCTCCTGGCTAAGAGCTGGATCGCTGCTGCCTCCAATACTGAGCTACTTCAATGCTTTTCAAATTCGAAACTTACGAATAATTGTGAGAAGGTTATAGAAAATGCTATTGAAGGAATAGTGCAGAGCTTGAAGCAAATGCAGACAGCAACTCGTACAGCCGCGGCAACTACAAATATTTTACAACAGCCTGCCATAGCAAACATCATGAAGAATGATGAGGTAATCAAGAAATTTATTGAAAAATTAGAGAATATCTTTTACATTGCAACTATGAGATACGGCAAAGAATTCTTAAGTAATGTAGCGAAAGAGTTGTGCACAACTTTGAGTGAGGTTAACGAAGACATGGGCTCTCTATGCGATTTAGCGTTGAAGAAAACAGATGCGAGAGTTTCTGAGTACGAGATAATTACTAAATTTAGACAAAAGATTAGTGGAAAGAATATAGCCAAGCTTATTAGGGAGGACAGGGAAGCAAGATAGATCAGGTTTTCCGGAGAAATTCATCAACATTGATCGCTTTAATACTAAGTTTTTTAGCTCTATCCATGAGTTCCTCATCTTCAGTCACTAAGATTAATTGCATTCTTTTAGCTATGTAGAGATATGAAGCATCATAAACCGTTAGGTTCTCTTTCAATGCAATCTCAAGCACATTTAAAGCTTTAAGCGGATCTATAGACTCTATGTACATAAAGCCAATAATGTCTGCCACCCTTCTAGCTAGAATCAGCATCTCATCAATCGTTAGTATATCTCTTCCTACAAGTTTCCATAGAGCATTAAAACTCTCATATATAGTTAGGTCGAGCACATGTAAAACTTTATCACCTAAACGATTAATGAATGCGTTACGAAGTATAAATTCTATAAGGGCTGAGGCATCCAGCAGATATCCTTGAGAACTCAATAGGATCTCGCCTCAGGTTATAGATCAAGATATTAGGTTATGATGCAACTTAATAAAGCTTCAAAAGTGTTTTCTAAAATATGAACATACTATCTATTTATAACGACTTAATCATAATCATAAATGTCAACTCTTAGTGTAAAGGGAATAGATTAGTCCGTCCACTCCTCTACGGATTGTTGTATTGATTATGTTTCTTGCTGGTAATCTGCAAGCAATGAATTGATTAACGTAATGCGATGTACTCCTAAGGCTGTTAATAAGTTTCTTGAAAGGATTTGCATAGATAGTCATTAGGAGTAGGTAAGGCATTTATTTGCTTACCCTAAGAGCTTTGGCTTGAGCAGTTAATAATGGTGTTTAGTAGCTCCCTTAACTGCTCCGGTAACTCATTCAAGGAAGGCTTTTCGGGGTTTATCCTCTTGCTCAGCCATTTCATTGTTAGTTCTGGTAGTAGCTTCTTATCGTATTTACCCTCAATAATCCTCTCAATAGCGTGTATAACATCTCTGCATGTGCCTGATTCACAGCTTTGCAGGTCCATTAATCTGCATAGCCATGCCTCTAAGCATGGGTGAGCAACAACTATTCTAATCCTAGACAAATCAGTTATGAAGCTCTTTACATGCTCATCAATAACTGTTTTCCTAACCTCATCAGGGTTCCTACCCTCACTATCAACAACAATCACGATACACCTACACCTATCTATAGCCGCTTCAATATACCTCTCCATAGTGTTGTCACATACGTTTACTGCACTACCTACAGAAACCCCTATGCTTCTATCAATGATGTTGAGCTCTTTGAGTATGTTGATAAGGCTTCGAATAAACTGCTTGGCATAAGTATTATCAGTGATGAAGTATATGTCGCAGTAATGCAACTTTCAATACCTTTTCGGCTCAAGCCTTACGAGACCTGATAACAGTAGTTCGCTTAGTGTAAGTTTCTTGCTTTTTAAGATCTCTAGAGCTTCTCGACTAATTCCATAAGGCTTTGTCTCACCATTTTCAAGCTTGAGTATAACAACCTCGTTTATGTTCTTGGCGTAGTTTAGGGGTATTGTTGAGTGTGTAGCTATAATTACGTAGGCATCGCTATTCCTAAGCTCATCGAGAAGGAACTGCTGTAGCTCTGGGTGAAGGCTGTTCTCAAACTCGTCAATAACTATTACTGTGGGTTTCCATATAATCAAGGACTCTATCATGAGTGTTTTAAGCACTCCTTGGGGGATGGATACTGGTGGAAGCTTCAAGCCATCTACAACAAGGCTTGGGAAGACCCTGCCATCTGTAGTTACATCAAAAACAATGCTGTAGTTCTCATAGCCAGGAAAACTATATCTCAGAGCCTCCTTCAAACCATCACCAATAACACCACCAGTTAATGTGAAGAAGAATTGGAGAAAGTTTGATGCATCAGAAGAGAGTTTCTCAACCCTAGTCAAAGGCTGTGGACTAACAATAGTCTTCCAATCAATATTCTTAACAACAGCTATACCATCAATAAAGCCATGCACAACAAGCAAAGCAAACACAACTATCCGTATAACTCTACGAATAACCTCTTTTGCTGTATGCCTTGATAAAGCATTCTTTGCACGCTCAATAATAACATTTACATCAACACCCTTCAATGATTCAACAAACTCCTTATATCTTGGCGAAGCACTATCAATTGTTATCATATTATTAATAACCTTAGCTATATGATCCCTACATTCATCTCCAAACACAGTATTCTCAACAAAACTCTCCAAACGATAGAGAACGAGAGAAGCATCTACCTCAATATCCTTCTCAATAATCGGCACTATTGTGAGTAGGGAACGGGATTCTCGAAGCCTACACTCAACCCTAACACTATGTGATGCCAGTCTGAATATCTCTGAGGCATTTGTTAGTAGCTCAAGGACAGCCATATTTTCTTTGATGTATTTAGATGTGAAAACTTCCTTGAAAAGATCGATAATGTCTGATAAGGCTATGGAAAGCTTGAGAATTGAAGACTGAGACAGCTCTGCGTATTCGCCTTTACCTCTCTCTACAGGTTTTATAGTTTCTTCTTTGCTTTCTGCTCCAAACTCCTTCATAGACTTAACAATGTCGTTGAATTCTTTGGTTATGTCGATCTCTAAGCTTGTTACACTCTTTGCTGTATCAATGCTTAGTTGCAGGTTCTTAGCTGTAATTTGGAGTGTTTCTTTCAGTACATTGAATCTTCCGCCTTTTCCAGAGGCACTAATCTCATAGGTTATGCTCATGTCTTTAGCTAGGTTCTCGAACTCTTCTAGCAATGCCTTTACATGCCTCGATTCTGTGTCCAGGGCTCTGCTCTCTATATTGCCAAGCCTTAGTTTAAGCCCTATAATTATTGGGAGATCCTCGTTGTGTCTCCACACAACCTTGTCGTAGCCCCACCATTTATGGAAGGGGTTTGGGTTTAGTCCACGAGCCCATTCAAGTATTTGTGTAAGCAGCTCAAAGGCTTCTACAAGAGCTGTTTTCCCAGACCCATTCATACCTGCAACAATCAGTAGCCTTGTTGGCTTTGAAAACTCAAAATCCTTAAGTGACTTGAAGTTCCTTACCCAGATTCTCTCAAGCTCTGCTAATCTACTAAGCTCCCTTAAGCTCATTGTTAGGCACCTCTTACACCCAGTACAGTAATTGCTTATCTAGAGTATTAACTGTATACAGTTCGTAGTTTCCATAATTAGCAAAAACCTCAAGCTTTCAGGATCATTGCAGAAACTGCGATAAAGCTTTGTTTCATGTCATTACAGATCCTCCTACACAATCTTCTTAGCTAGGTTTACTAAAGCCTCTATATCTCTGTATCTTATGGATACATGTTCTTTTCTGAGCTTGGTTTTGTGAAAATCTTCGATATGTAGAGATTGAGCATTATGTCGTAATCTATGAATATCTTC
>Ga0326760_1000580_pt1 | contig 18427 bp, 16 predicted proteins | sample GCREP_S_FD_207668 | JGI IMG/M metagenome (GOLD analysis project Ga0326760, IMG submission 207668) | Hot spring sediment microbial communities from Geyser Creek Basin, Yellowstone National Park, WY, United States - GCR.EP_S | ecosystem: Environmental > Aquatic > Thermal springs > Near-boiling... | reverse complement strand
GAGAAGGGTTTCCCCGAGGCAATTATTTGTGAGTAGCTGTAAATGTTTTTAAATACTTCTCTGCCTCGGGGTTCCCCCGCTTGGCTCGGGTTTTCACTGCTTCATTGCGGGGGCTATCAGGGCTCCATGTAACCCGTGAGTCCCTCATCCGCTTTAATCCTCTCAACGCCAGGTTCCAGGAGGCTACTACATCTCTAGATGTAATGATGTCTCCCAATTCAACGAATCTGTAGTTTATGAATCTTATTTTCTTTCCATTAGGGGATTTCTTGGATGTTTTCGCTGGGTTTACGTAGATTGTCTTAATGCCCTCTAATAACGCCTTGTACTCTGTATACTTCTGTATTCTCCTATAGCACCATAGTGGCTTCATCCATGAGAATCTCTTTCCACCATTATTGTTCTCTTTTATTTTCTCCAAATCCTCAAATACTATTACAGCATTGTATTCTCTAGCTACTTCTACTAATACATCTACGTCTACTAAGATATTCTTAGCCTTGTTAAGCCACCTAGCTCTAATCCTCCTAGCCCACTTCAAGAACCTCCAGTTCCTTGGGCATTTCCTCTGGAGATCCTCAGCGAGCTTACGTAGATGTAGTGCTCTACTAAGACCCCTAAACGGTATTACACCTATTGAGACTAATTCACTATTTAAATTGATAATAGTGTATGTTATGTTATTGAAGTTGAGGTCTACGCCCATAATTGCCTGAGGCTCTCTGGGTACTACGTCTCTGTGGAACGTTATGTAGACGTAGAATCTCCCACACCTGTAGCTCACTATTATTTCACCGGGCTTCCAGGAGCCATCGAGGTATTTGTTGAGGTAGCTATACCACTCTAGTTTTAACTCAACCCACTTACCGTGTAGTACCGCTACTCTCAGTGTCTTCTTATCCAAGTCTAGTTTATAATCTAGAGTGTGTATTCTAGCTGTTAGCTTCTTGAGTATTGGCTTTGATCCATTGTTCTTCTTAGTTGACTCAACAACCTCCTTAGCTCGTTTATAGATCTCTGAGACATGGTGTGCTCTAAAACCCATTCTAATTAATCTACTATAGAACATAACGTGTAGCTCTGTCCACGATGGTGTCTCATCTAAACCCCAAATCTCATCTACAACTAACTGGACTGATTCACGGTACACTCTTAAAAACTCCACTAATAATCCCTCATCTCCCTTAGGAGTGACCGCCGCCACTCTAGCGGTCACAGTAGCCCTCACAGGGAGACTCATCAGTACACCCCCCATTTAGTAAACTAGGTTTATAAAGCGGTTTACGCAACACACGCAGAAGAGCAACCACGTATTCACATTTACTTACAACTAATCACAACTATTTCTAGATCGGTCACAGGCTCCACATAACCTTTAAACTCCTCATCTGCTTTAAATGTGTAAATTCAAACTCTAAGGCTTATAATCCGCGACTAAATACACATAGAGAAGCTGATAAACCTAGGCCAACTATTCACATCCATCTATAACTAAGTCACAAGTAATTCTAGATCGGCCGCGTACTTGTGGCGATCACACTTAGAGGGGAGAGGAGATATTTCTCGTAGAGTTTTTAAGGGCATGCCGTGACTTAGTACAACTGGTAGTAAATGAAATATAGCTATCAACGATTTTCAATTCTCGACTTTACTTTTGCTATTAAACTATTAGAGATTAGTTCATACCTTCTTATCTCCTTGAAGGCGCGGAATAAATTGAAAACTCAATGCTTAAGACTGAAATTAATAGTCACCTCGATAATTTAATCATGATGTATAAATATGTGGAGGATTGAAGGAATATATCAAAAATTAAAATGAGAAATTAAAAACTTTATTGTTTTATCTAGTGAGATCTAGCTAATGTAACAATAATGTATATAATAGCCGATAATATTAAGCCAACAAAACAGCCTGTTAGCCATGGTGTAATTCCATAGAAGACAAGTAATTGAGCCGCTATTAGACTAATAATGAGGCTTGTAATAGCGGCGAGTGGATCCTTCCTCCACTTAAGCCCTACCGCTAGAGGACCTGTTAGAGCTGCTGAGACGCCAGTCATACCGATTAACATTGTATATACCATGTATACTGGCATATAAACGATTGCAAAGTAACAAACAAGAAACGATGTACCTATTAAGATTATTCTTAAAGTATTTACACCGCCAATTCTCGTCTCTAAGGGTTTGATGAGGCCTTTAATAGCATGGTACAGGTCAGTGGATGCCGCTAAAAGAGCACTGTCAAGTGTAGCTAATACAGTTGCAAAGAGTCCACATATAAATATCGGATAGAGTGAGGGGAGGAAGTACTTAGAGACCTCTAATACAACTGTGTCAGGATCTTTTAACTTATAGGGCAAGAATACTCTACCCACTGGTCCTAATATTGATACCCATGTAATAAAAGCTCCGGAGACAGTCGCTAATGTGACAAAAATAGATAGATCTGTTTTCTTACTACTTCTTAGTGCTAAATAGTTTTGCCAAGCATAGGGAGTGAATTGCCACATAGAATATACAATTGTTGAAAAGACCCATAATGTTATGGGGTCAGTTGTATATGGTTCACCTGTAGGATATATTGTTCTAGGGTCAAATCTATACATAGTATTTATAGTGTTAAATATATTGCCTCCTCCAAGTGCGAAGAGAAGGTAGAGTGAGCAAAAGCAAAATGTCATCATAATTAAAGTACATAAAGCATCTACAAATAATACGGCCCTTAACCCGCTAAGAGTCAAATAAATTAAAGCTATAATTACCCCTGAGAGTGCAGCTGTATCATAACTAATACCAAGTCCATACGAGAGAACTAAACCAATTCCCTTAATTTGTCCCACTAAATAGAATAATGTAGCATACCACGCTATGATCCCGGCAATTATGCCAACATATCTTTTGCCATAATATGCCTCCATATATGACGCTAATCCTGTTGCACCATATTTAGCACCTAGATCTCTAATTATAGGTAAATAGTACCAGAGAATAATGAATACTCCTATGGCCCACCCTATAAAAGTAGCAAATTCTACTATGCCGTAACTATAGCATACACCTGGCCCTCCTAGAACAGCCCACGCACTGTTATATGTAGAGAAAAGTGCCAATCCATTTAACCATGGACTTGCAGCTCTTTTTGCAACTACGTAACTTTCAATTGAAGCAGCCCATTTTCTATAGATTATCGCCATTATGATTATTGCTATAATGAAAATAATAAGAGCGGGTGCAGTAGGCGTAATTACCTCCATTATTCACCCCCTTCATGACGATACATATAGTATAAAAGCGTGCCTAAAATAATCCACGCTATAGGTGCTGTAAACATTGTAGTCCAGGGAATTACAATACCATTAATAAGTATGGCGATGTTTATTGCAAAAATTAGTAAATGTTCAAGTTTTCTCTTCTCCATTGACCTCCCCACCTACTTCGGCAGGGTACACTATACTTATGTTATACTATTGGAAGGATTTATAAATTTTTCTTGAGAAAAGATCTAGTCATAAGATATTCCTTAGTTGAGTTGCTTTTAACATTAAAGTTAAGAGATTCCTCTACTTAGATGTTCTCGTAGTAAGAGAATACGTTAAACTCGTAGTTTTCTTGGCTGTTTGGGGAATACTACTATACCGTTGATCGGCTTGTTCTGGAGATAGTTCTCAATGGCATTAACTACAGCATAATCCATGTGAGCTTGTGCTTCATATGTATAAAATGCTATATGAGGTGTTATTATAATATTTGGGTATTTTAAAAGCCTATGATCTTTACTTATAGGCTCACCTTCTACGACATCAGTTGCATAAGCTGAGACAATTCCTTTTTCTATAGCTTCTATGAGTGCGTCTTCATCTACAAGCTCTCCACGTGCTGTGTTTATAATCATAATGCCTCTTTTAGCAGACATAATTACCTCTCTATTTATCATTCTCCTAGTTTCCTCGGTTAATGGTGCATGTAATGTAACAATATCACATATTGAAAAGAGTTCTTTGAGACTTTTAACATACTTATAACCTAAACTCTCAATTCTATCCCTAGGCACATAAGGATCATAGACAACTACGCGTGTATTAAATCCTTTAGACAAGATCTCAGCTACTCTTGAACCAATATTACCAAGACCCACAATACCGACTACGAGGCTACTAAGCTCTCTCCCTATAAACCTAGTTCTTATCTCCGGGTACTCACACCACTTACCTTCTCTAACAACATTATAAGATTGAGGTATTTGTCTAAGTGCACTTAACATTAAAGCTATTGTATGTTCTGCCACAGCCTCACGTTCCACTAGAGGAGGAACTCTAACAACTATAACTCCATATTCCTCAGCAGCTTTTATATCAATATTGTCATAGCTTATACCACGCCTTGCTATCATAACAACATTTTCATTATATTCAAAGAACTCTCTGTCATAGTAATGTATAGGCACCACACCCATAATGATGAAATGATAATCTCTAAGAAGATCTGCTAAAACCTTACCTCTACAACCCTTAGGTACCGAGATTTTTCTAACTTCACCAATTCTTTCAAGCCTTTCAAAAGCATCTGTATACATGCCGAAAAAAGGTGCATTGACAACAGCTATCTTAATCAATAATAAACACCTCTATAGGTAAAAGATTTAAAGTCTTGTCTTAAAAGTTTTATACAACATGCCTTGATTCTCACTGTAACTAATAATTTGCAGTAATCCAAATCGTGTGTCTGTTTTAAAATCTTCATGAACACTCTACTTAAAATTTATCATTCAAAGTCTTTATTAAATAGAATAGCAACGAAAATATTAATGTTCCTTAATGCTTTTATTATTTTCAACTATTAAAACATTTAAGTGTTCTAGTGGCCAAGAGTAACTATCAGTTAAAGAACTCTTTTAATGGGTTTAATAGTACTTTAATGCCGATCTAATATCCTAAGTAACATGTATCTTTCATAGTTTTCAATAACCTTACTACTCTTAGCTTTAATACCTAAAGCATTCACAATCCGCCAGGAGTATCTGTGAAGATAACACTTAGTGAGTGGCTCATTACGCTGCTCCAAGCCTGCCCACCGTAGTAGCTCACCTTAGTCACCTAGTGACTTACAGTTCTACGGATCTCAGGAACACGAGATCACCAATAATACATAAATCTCTGTGTCTGAGATTTATAAATCAGCATACTCAATAGCTCCGAGAATTAAAAATAATAATTCAAAAATATCCACGGTCACTTACAAATCAATTAAATCTGTAACAGCCTTAAGAGGTCTATTAAACTCTAAATCAGGAGAAATATATAAAATTCACCTCTATAGATATTTTTAGGTGTCATATGCATGGGGGTTTCCCATAGGAATAAAATAGTTATTTCAGAGCCACACCCATTAATTAATGAAGAAATAGACTTGCTTAGTAAATATGGAGATGTCGTATTGGTCAATACGACTAAGGAAGATGTTCTAACAGAGGCTGTGCGAGATGCAGACCTATTAATCGTAGACTTTGCTAGGGTTACTAAAAATATGATTGAAAATGCACAGAGGTTGAAAGGTATTATTAGACATGGTATTGGAGTTGATAATATAGACTTAGAGGCTGCTACGAGAAGAGGTATAGTCGTAGCTAATATTCCTGATTATTCTACGAAAACTGTAGCAGATCATACGTGGGCACTTATACTCGCGCTTACAAGGAAAATTGTCATCGCAGATAAATATGTTAGAGATAAACTATATGTAGGTAGATGGGAGAATCCTCCTGAATATTTAAAAGGCTTAGAACTTGAGGGTAAAGTATTAGGAATAATCGGATTTGGTAGAATAGGTAGAGAAGTTGCAAAAAGAGCTCAAGGATTTGGTTTAAAAGTACTAGCTTATAGCCGTCACATCTCAGAAGAAATAGCTAGAGAGTTTGGCGCTGTACCCGCTAATTTAGAAACTATTCTTAGAGAGTCTGATATAATAACACTTCACGTTCCTCTAACTAAGGAAACCTATCATTTAATTAATGAAGATAGAATAAGGTTAATGCGTAAAAAACCATATATTATAAATACGTCAAGAGGTGCTGTAATAGATGAAAAAGCACTATACAAAGCCCTAAAAGAGGGTTTAATTGCAGGTGCAGCCTTAGACGTATTTGAAATAGAACCTCCACCTGAAGATAACCCGCTATTTAAATTAGACAACGTCATATTTACACCACATATTGCATGGTATAGTGAAGAAGCATTAAGAAGACTTGTAATGACAGCAGTTGAAGAAGCAGCAAGAATATTAAGTGGAGAATTACCTAAAAATTTAGTTAATAAAGATGTTATTCAGACCTTAAGGTTTAAAAAAGAAGGTGCTTAACAGATTCTTAGAACTAAAATGAGTAGATATTTCCAAGTAATTAGTAAAATTACTTAGATCTCTTAAGGATTTTAAAAACCTTTAATGGTTTATTTTTCCAATAAACTTAGTCTTACTCCAGATCATTGGAGATCCTTCAACAGATTATTAAGGAAAATGTCACATTTTAATTTAAGGTAATGAATTTGAAACTATATGTTACATATTACTAAAAAAACTTACATTTTAAGAGACAAATAAGTTCCTTTTAACTCATTTAAGAGATTTGAGTACTTCTTCAAATACTTCTAGTCCTTTATCGAGGTGTTCTTTAGTTATTACTAGTGGTGACATAAATCTGAAAGTCTCGCCGTAGTGTCCGCATGTATGCATTAAAACCCCCCTGGAGAATAGCTCTTTTTTAATTGCCTCAGCTTTGGATGGATCTGGTTCCTTGTTTTCCTTGCTTTTAACTATTTCTATGCCTATCATGAAGCCTATTCCTCTCACATCTCCAATAAATTCGTATTTCTCTTGAAGTTCTTTGAATCTTTTTAACGCGTATTCTCCTAGTAAACGTGTTCTCTCAAGTAGATTTCTACTCTCAATATACTCAATAACTCCTGTTGCTGCTGCAAGACCTAATGGGTTTGCTCTATATGTCCCTAAATGAATCATTTCTGGCAACTTCTCATCAAGGTCTTTTCTAAAAGCTACAAATGAAATTGGTATACCGTTTCCAATAGCTTTTGATATACACATTATATCCGGTGTAACTCCAAAGTGCTCTATTCCCCACCACTTACCAGTCCTTCCAACACCTGCTTGGACTTCATCATCTATTAAGAGGACTCCATATTTATCTGCAATCTCTCTAAGTCCTTTTATGAATTCTCTTGGAGGAATTATATATCCCCCCTCTCCTTGTATAGGTTCAAATATTATTCCAGCAACTTCACCAGCACCACTATAAGGGTCTTTAATCATATATTCAACAAATTCTAAGCAGCGATATGCACATTCAACTTCATCTTTAACATTGAAGGGACATCTATATGGATATGGATATGGCGCTCTAATAACATTAATTAAAGGCATTCCTTTATATTTTAATAGAGTTTTCTTTGCTGTTAAAATTATGGCTCCTAGATGAACACCATGATAAGCTCCACTAAAAGCAATTATAGTACTTTTTCCAGTAACCCATCTAGCTAAAGACACAGCTGCCTCACAAGCATCTGCACCTGTAACTGTAGTAAGAATTTTTGCGTTTCCTCGAAGACCTTGCGGAAGTATACTGTGGATCTTTTCAAGAGCTCTTATTCTGAATTCTGTAGGTACTTCAGATATCCAATGCCAATAGCGATCTAATTGCTCTCTCACATACTTAGCTACGTATGGATTATTATGACCAACGTTAAGAACTGCAATGCCGGCAACCCAGTCGATATAGTAATTTCCATCAACATCTCTAATAGTAGCTCCTCTAGCAGATTCTATTGCTAATTTAAATACCTTAGGATACAATAAAGCTCTTGTTTCAAGCTCAGCTTGCTTCTCAAGGATCTTAAGAGATCTGGGTCCTGGAGGTTTTACAACTATTTTAGGTGCCTCTGGATAGCTAAGTTCTCTAAATTCCTCTTCAAAAGACATGAGTCAACACCTAATTATATAAGCGTTTTTTTAAAGTTTTAAGGTTTAAAAATATCTCGGAGTCGAGGTAGGGTGAAGAGAGTGATTAAGAGAATTGTTAGTGGAAAGTATGCTATCATTGGTTTTCCTTGGGATATGGGGGCCTCACTAGGTAGGCCTGGTGCGAGATATGCTCCAAAAGCGATAAGAGATTCATTAAAATGGATTTTAAATCGTGTAAAGGATAACAAGGTCTTTGATATAGAGTCAAATAGAGTCGTAGATCTTTCGCAAGTGATCATTAAAGACGTGGGAGATATAGAGATTTTTGCACACGACACTTTTAAAACATTTAATACTGCTTATATGTCAATTAAAAACTTGATTATTGAAGGATTTAACCCGGTAATAATTGGCGGAGACCACTCAATCTCTTATCCCTGTATAAAGGCTTTACATGATAGTGTAGAAGGAACAATAGGTATAGTACAATTTGATGCACATCTCGATCTAGTTGATGAAACCCCTTTTCAAGGAAAATTTTCACATAGCAGTGAAATTAGACGTGCCTTAGAATTAGAGAGAGTAAAGAGAGTAATACAAATAGGCGTGAGAGGTTATAATTATCCATTCCACTATGATGACGTTAGAAAATTTAATATAATGCAATTCAGCTCATACGATGTTCGAAAATTAGGTGCTTCAATAATATCTGAAAAAGTCCTAAAAGAACTCAACAATATTGATTATATGTATATTACTTTAGATATAGATGTGCTAGATCCAAGTTTCGCGCCCGGTTGTGGTGCTAATGAGCCAGGTGGTCTCACAATATGGGATTTAATAGAAATACTTAAAAAACTAGCTCCTTACTCTCACGCCTTTGACATTGTCGAAGTCAACCCCCTATTCGACACGGGAGGTATAACCAGCTCAATTGCAGCAAAACTACTATTTGACTATATAATATACCATTTTAACCCCATATAACTCGTTCAAAAACACTTCTAGTAAAAATTGCCAAATAACTTGGCATTATATTTTAAATCATAATAGCCGTAGTAATATTCATAACACTTAACAACGTACTTAACAATTATACTCTGGTCTTGAATAGAGAGTTAAGCGGGTTAAAGACTTTAAAGATATTATGGGGAAGCGGTTAACCTTTACTTGGCGCATTTTACATATGAAAACTAGTTAAGTTTTTCACAGCTATTATCGTGGTTTAACCCGTTAATGAGGCTTTTTAGCATTGTAACAAGAGTTATTATAGTTATAGCCATTACAAATATTAAGCCTGATATTATATCGTTCTAGCCATAAAGTACTCCATTAAGAATATTATAGATTAATGAGATCAGTCCTACGACAAAGTTTGCGAATAAGGGCCCAAGAAGCCCTAAATGATGCTTTTCATGTCATTCTCTTATTAATTTAATTTCAATACATGCTATCTATACTCAGTAAAATTAGCATTCGTAGATTTATACTATTGCAATAGTTACTATGTAATGGTGTGCATATTAGCATTAGTATGTTAAGATATATATGAACACGATGCTAGGCTAAGGTACAAGATGTTTATTTAGCTTCATGAAGATACTAGGTAATGCTTCCTTCAAAAGCCATTTGATACATAGTTCTAGAAGGTTACTATAAAACAAGCATTAATAGCTCCTAGAACTCCTGCAAAAAGCGCTATAAATAATAGTAAATAGCCCATATGTCTTAAAACCCTCTTACCGGCTTCAAATAAGAGATCTTGTAGTTCACATAACTTATCACCTAATACACCGATCGCAAAAACATTTACTAGTAATATATACTGTAGCAGTTAAACATGCTATAAAGGCGGCTTTAGGAGTATTTTGTAGGGATCAACAACTTCTGGCGTTATAGATGCAAATGCTTCAGTAGCATAAGTACTCCATGAAGCTATAATATTACTCGCGAAAAATGCTAGTACAATACCTTAATGTATTAAGATTTATTATCTTTATTTCCATGTTGATTTCCAAAAAGGTGTGAAATTGCTTAAATTTACATAGAATAATCCTATGATACTAACAATGATTAGAGGTACTACTTTAAGTATGGATAATATTGTTTATTAAGCCAGTAATTTTTATATTAAGTAAAATTTAAAAATAAGAATATTGTTAAAATAACACATACGAATATTTATCTCAGTATTACTGATTTGAAAAAGGTAATATGCAAATATCTGTGCTGTTATAACAGGACCTGTTGCCCATGAAATTATAAATGCCTAGCCAGCAATACTATCCCAAGGTTCTTTGAGAGCCATGTAAATAGAATAGTATTATATTGCATTAGCTTTATCAGGCCATATTGTAGAAATATAGGCTAATGTAAGTGCTGATATGAAACCACATATTAGAGTAAAAATCCACGCTATAATTGTTCCGGGCCCTATAATCCTATGTATGATATGGGTTCAAAAAGCCCTGTGGGACCCAGAGTTCCTATAACTAGAGTTGCCGATGTAGTCCAGTTAATACTTCTTTCAATAGAAGTACCTATTACCTATGTTTATACCCTGTCAACATATACTTCTCAATGCTTTTCTAATAGAAAGGGAGTTATGAGAGGGGATATTAAAAAACTAAAATTACTCGCGGTAAAATGATTCTAAGACTTGTTTAGGAGGTGGTGGAGTTATAAGTGAGACTATGACTGTAACAAGTACGGCTATGATTGTTGCTAGGGAGCCTTCCCATAGATACCATGGATTATTAGGCCAATCAGGCCATATAACAAATTGAAATAGAAATTGTGATATTGCTCCAGCTAATACTCCTAAAGTAAATGCATATTTATTAACTCTCTTCCAGAATAACATGAGGATAACCGGTATTCCTGCTATTGAGTAGAGAGGCCAAATCATGACGATAGCTATTCGCACTATTGGTAGAGCGGGTGCATATGCAGCAATAGCGGCAAGTAATATTATAACAATCGTCATACATCTCGCCAAGAACTCTCTCTTATTCTCAGGCCATTTTGCAACAGGCTTAACTATTGTTTCTAAAATATCTCTATGAAACATAGCAGTACATGTTTGAAGAATAGAATCAGCTGTAGAGATACCAGCTCCAAGTAGACCTAAGAAAAATAGTGTTGCTAGTGCAGGTCCAATAAGCTCTGAGAAGAATTTTGCAACATACTCCTCGGCAACTGTCACTTTAGGTGGAATAGGCCAATATGCTGCTAACGCCATTGTTAAAATAAATGGTATAATTCCATAGAACGTACTCCATATTATTCCATAAGCTAAAATACTAGAGGTAATGGTATCTCGGCGCTCTACGGCATATATTCGAATCCATATGTGAGGTATTAGAGCAGGCCATGGCATTGCTAAGAGAAAGAGGACTGTTAAATAATATTGAAGAGGCATTGTTCTCTGAAATATGGGGAGCTGAAAGGCATTACTAATAGAAGGTGCAAGAGCTCCCCAGCGAGCTACAAGAAAACCTATTAATATCCCCATCAATGATATGAAAAACACGCCATTGAAAACATCACAGTAAGCTACACCTCGTAGACCCCCAATAAATACAGCTATTGTTGCAATAACAATATATACTACTAGGAACGCGTGATATGGAATGCCAGTTAACGCACTAGCTGTTGCAGAGAGAGCTACAAATTGTATGCCTAAGTGGAATATAAGAGGCCAGAGTACTGCTATGGCGTATACTACTCGTGGTATATTTGAACCTGTTCTGTGTGCTATGAGATCTCCAGGTGTAATATATTTATGTATCTTAGCGAGCTTCCACAATTTAAAAGCGAGAAGACAATATATAGGTATAATGACAGTCCAATACTCTATTGTATCATAAACTAGCCAATCATATCCCCAAGTATAAAAGACCGTTGTAAGTCCTACAAAACCATATACACTAGTATATGTTGCAATAAGTGTAAAGACAGCGGGGATTTTTCCAAGAGCCCCTTTAGCTACTAAGTACTCTGCTAAACCACGCCCACTCTCTTAAACGCTATAAATGACAGTGAAACATATATTGAGAAATAAATTCCTAATATTATTATTGGTAGAATACCAACCTCCTGCACTATGAAACCACCTTAAATTTTTTCTTAAATGCTAGATAATATGCTAAAGCTACAATAATGTTTAAGAGACAGAAGACTACTTGGTTAATAAGACTCTTCGGTATATTGTCTATGTAACCCGTGGTTAAGTATTCTAAGAAGAGTAGAGAAATAAAACTAGCAATAATTATATGAGCTATGAGTATTTTATCTAAAGTTGTTAAATGTAATGAAACAGATCTTAACTCATCTTCTATCTCCTTAGAAGTCAATAATTCTCACCTTCCTATATTGTGAGTATTATAGGAGGGATTTAAAAATTTTTAAAAAGAAAAACTTATACTTTAAGTACCACTCCATATCTTCCACAGATCTCTTGTACCCATTTATCTAGATCTCTCTCGATATCTTTAGGTAGCTCATATATCACAGGCTTCTTTAATATTTCTTCAACTCTCTCCCTTGCAAGTTTAATTATAGTAGGCTTATCTCTCGAAATAAATCTTGATTCATCCATTCTATCAAATATTTTTGTTAAGAAATATTCTCTCCTCACCCATTTCGCTGTGTGTCTCTGACCCAGAAAAGTTCCACCAGGTTTTACACTAGCTATAACATCTACTGCTAATGTTTCATCATTTATATCAAATCCTCTTGCAAGCCTATAAGCTAAGCCTACTATTTCATCATCAATAACTAGTTTCTCTAAACTCACTACACTCTCAAATTCAAGCATTCCAGGCCCCGCACATATATTTATGCCTTTAAGTGCTGCAATTATAGCACCCATTAAGGTCTCAGCACCAGCTTGTACATCAACTCTTCTAGAATCAGAAAGACCTATATAACCCTCTGTTGGTAAGCCAAGATATTTTGCTATTTCCACATAGGCGATGTAGAGGAGCATTGTTTCAGGTGTTGCTACATTTGCTGTACCATATAGAGGCTCTATGAGACATTGAGATCCACCATATACTACCGGTGCACCTCTATTGACGAGTTGCGCTATAACAATACCAGATAACGCCTCTGCGTGGTGTTGAACTAGGGATCCAGCTATAGTAGCAGGACCTGTACCCCCCATCTGTGGCATTGGAAGCACTGTTACTGGCAATTTCTCTTTTGCTAAGTCAATAATATTTTGGGCTATTAAATGACTCCACTTAAGAGGTGGTGAAGGACATGCTGGAAATACTTGCATAGGTTTTTTAGATACATCTCCCACAACTATTTTAAGCATACGAATAATATTTCTAACGCCCTCCTCTGAAAAACCACTCGTTTCTAACGGCTTATTGGTGTATTTTAATGTGACATATTCTCTTGCAACTTCTATTAACTCGTTAGGTACATCTCTTGGTACAAATGAGGGACAAGTTAATTTGATGTTATTTAGGGAGTTGACTAGTAAGATAACATTAACATTATCTCTCGTCGTAGGTAATCTCTTCTCGTCTTTAATTGGGTCATAGAGATATAGAGCTGCAGATCCTGGTCTGAAGTAGCTCTCATCAACTCCTCCCCCTATAGTTACATAGGGTTTACCATCTCGATCATATATTGTGATTTCTTTAGGTACAACCTTCAAACTCCACTCTACAAGATCTCTTGGAATTTTTACAATTTTCCCATTTACAGTACATCCAGCATTCTTTAACATTTCAATTACTTCTTCGTGATCTACTAGAACTCCAACATTTTCTAAAACATATAGTGCTTTTTCATGTATGAGTTTTATATCATCAACACTTAGTAAAGAGAACTTTGGTTTAGGCATAGATCTCACCTACCTAATAACTCTCTAACTTTTTTAACAGCATCAAAACAATCACTTCCCCAAGCATCAGCACCTATTTCACGAGCCCACGCCTCGGTTGTCGGTGCTCCTCCAACAATAATTTTAACGCGATTTCTCAAACCCCTCTTCTTCAACTCCTCAATAATCTTCTTCTGATTTAACATAGTTGTTGTCATAAGAGCACTCATGCCGATAACATCGGGATTATATTTCTCAATTGCCTCAGCAAATTTATCAGCACTAACATCAACACCTAAATCTATTATTTCATAACCAGAGATTTCAAGCATTAAAGCTACGAGGTTTTTGCCGATATCATGAATATCCCCCTCAACAGTACCAATAACTACTCTCCCTTTACCTCTCTCTACGACTTTTAAGTGAGGCTTAATTATCTCTACAGCTTTTTTAAAGATATCGGCAGCTATAACAAGATCTGCTATAAAAGCCTCACCCTTCTCAAACATTTTACCAATTTTATCCATACCCTCTCTAAGCGCGTTTATAATGTCTTTAGGATCTATTCCTTTATTCAACATACTCCTCACAGTCTCTAATACTTTTTCTTCTTCAAGATTAGAAAGAGCTGTCGCTAAGGCCTCGAATTGAGAGCTCATAGAATTACCCTTCCGTCTTTAAGGAATCCTCCCGGGAGTATTTAAGCTTTTTTCTTAACTATTTTAACTAGGCTTATTAACTAATCCTGGTGTTTAATACTACTTGGTGTAGTTAGCATGTTTAGGTTTACTGTACCCCAAATAACTTATGAGATTAGTGGTGTAAGGATTGGTGGTCAACCTGGAGAAAACCCACCTGTTCTAATAGGTACTATTTTTTACCATAAACATAAAATTGTTGAAGATGCATCTAAGGGTGTTTTTAATAGAGTTGAAGCAGAAGCACTTATAAAAACTGTGGAGGAGTTGTCAGATAAAACTAAGCTTCCATTTATGTTAGATGTTGTTGGCTCTACACCGGAATCTATTGTTAAATTTATTGAGTTTGTTGCAGGTACTACTAAAGCACCTATATTAGTTGATACTTTAGGTGCTCTAGATGTCTCTAAAGCTGCTTTAAAATATGTTAGAGAAGTTGGATTAGTTGATAGAGTTATATATAACTCGCTGACAGCTAAATCTAAAGATGAAGAATTTAAAATTCTACAGGAGAATAATGTAAAATCAGCTGTATATTTACTATTCACTGATAAAATTATGGATATGAATTCACGTATAGAGAGCTTAGAGATCCTACTTAAAAAAGGTAAGGAATTTGGAGTAGAAAAAGTACTTGTAGATGTCTTTGTAATAGATCTACCATCACTCTCAGTAGCAACTAGAACAGCTATAGAGATTAAGAAAAAATATGGTCTACCAGTAGGTTCTGGAGCACACAACGCAATATCAACACAGAGAAAAGCGTTTAAAGAGAGATTTGGCGTAGAAGGATTAGAGATGTGTGAATTAGCATCAAACCTAATGACAATTGTAATGGGATGTGACTTCGTACTATATGGCCCTATAGAAACATCTAAAGAAATATTTCCAGCTGTATATACACTATACACAGCTTACAAATATCTATTAAGAAGAAAAGAACTAGCTCTACAATTGTAGTTTTTCAAATTAAACATCAACTTCACCTACGTAGATTTTGAATTAAAAATAGAGTTTTCACCATCCTCTCATATATTCAACTACTTTATCTGGAACTAACCCACGTAATGTATCTTTTATTGAAGCTTCAATAATATCTAGTCCTTTTTCAAGATCTATTTTTGGTATATTTAGTGGTGGAGCTATTCTGATCACATTACCGTGTTTTCCAAAAGTCATGATAATTAAACCTTTCTCCCACGCCCTCCAGCAGATTTTAAGAGCTGTTGCTCTATCAGGTTCTTTTGTCTCTCTATTTTTAACTATATCTATACCGATCATTAATCCGCATCCACGTACATCACCTATTATATCGTATTTTTCTTGAAGTTCTCTAAGTCTCTTAAGAACATAATCTCCTAACACTCTAGCTCTCTCTACGAGTTTTTCTTCTTCAATAACACTTATTGTTGCTAAGGCTGCTGAGGCGCATATCGCGTGACCTGAGTGGAGAAATCCTATGATTGGTGGACTATCTATAATATCACTTTTACCAATAACCGCTGATATAGGCATACCTCCTCCAAGAGCTTTACCACTAACAATGATGTCTGGTATCGTATTATAGTGTTCTACCCCCCACCACTTACCAGTTCTACCCATACCTGTTTGTACCTCATCAGCTACTAGTACTATATTATATTTATCAGCTAGCTCTCTTAAACCCCTGAGAAAATCACTTGGAGGTACTATTACGCCGCCATCACCTTGTATTGGTTCAAAAACTATTGTTGCAACATCATTATTTAGATCTTTAATTTTCTTCTCAATTAAGCTTAAGACAGTGTTTGCTAGTTCACCTGGGTTTGAGTATCCATCTATATTCCACGGATTTCTATATGGATCTGGGTAATCGATGAAGTATACTTCTCTCATTGGATATATAGATTCTAAGAGTTCTCGATTTAAAATACCAGTAATTGACATGGCTGCATACGTTGTTCCATGATATGAGCTCTTAAACGTTATTATATGTTTACGCCTAGTATAAGCTCTAGCCATAACTAATGACATGTCTATAGCATCTGAACCTGTGAAGCCAAATGCAACTTTCTTTTTAAAAGCTCCAGGTGTGATTTCAGTAAGCTTCTTAGCTAATAATACAGGCTCAACTTCATAGAAATATCCAATAGTATAGTTTAAATTTCTCTCTAATAGCTCCTTAACTGCATTAATTACTTTTGGATGTCTATGACCTATGTTATATGCAGCTCCACTTGAAATGAAATCTATATATTCATTTCCATCAATATCCCAGACTCTGTCACCTTCAGCCCTAAATACTACGAGTGGGTAGTATTTTAATGATAAAGGTTTACATATGTATTTCTCATCTAATTCCACTATTTCAAGGCTTTTCTCTAATCTCTTACTTGTAAATTTCAAAAACTCACACCACATAGGATAAAAACACCTAGGTAAAGGAGATAAAAAGATCAAAATTACTTCTTTCGATTAGTTACATAAGCCCAAGCAAACACTATTGTAGCGAATATTGCTATGACTACGACATCGTATGGCATTAGAAATATACCTAGTGGTGATATTGGTAAGAAGTTCTCATATACAAATGTTGGATCACCTAGTAGTGATATCAATGTTAATCCTACTAAGTAAATTATATACCACGTATTCTTCTTTAACTCTGATAAATATAGTGAACCTCTCACAAATATTGGGTATAATATAATGCTTATTACTGCTACAAGTGTTCCTGTCAACGTCCACGGCCAACAAGCCCAGTATATGTAAAGAGATGATATAATAAATGCCACATATCCTAGTAATATCCATTTAAAATCCCGCTTTAATACTGCAAGACTTATAGTTGAAATAGCGTAAGGTATGAACTCTGCTATCAATGTTATTAATATTACACTTGGAAAACTTGGAATCAGCACTATTACTAGAGCTGAGAGAATTGATGAGAATATTAATGCACGCGATGGTGTAGCATAGCGTGGATGAACATAAGATAATGTCCTCCAAAATCTATCCTCACGTGCAAGTGCAAATGCTACACGCCGTCGTGAAACTGCTTTGTTTTTCATAAAGGTTTATAAGGGTTGTTGATGTTTCCTCTACTTGGGACGCCTCGAGATGCGGGTTTAATGTGGAGACCTAAGAGAGGCGTGTTTTGAGGGAGGAATCTAGGATGTGGGGGTTTCCTCACAGCGATGACCCAGAGGAAACAATGAAGGAGGAGCTGTGAGCTGGGGTTACCCCGAGTGGGTGGAGCCCTGTGACATGGATCCCGGTGAAAAGGGATCCCGAGAGCTGTGAAGCCAAGGGTGGAGGGCTTGACATCAAAGAACACCAAGCCCTATGAAACCTGAACCCCCTGTCAATAACACCCATGCACTAAAACACCCGGCTGTAGATATTATCGCACCAATAGTCATTAACTCCGCTAACCCTGGCGTTCCAAATGTTCTACTTACATCAGCTAGTGGCGCAGATAACCCACTTAATGATGCCCAATCTTTCTCGGCAAATCCAAGAGCACTCCAATTTATTGAGCCCATGAACGTTGCCATGATCAATAAGTAAATTGCTAAGACAATAATTATTGTTAATATAGCCGCCTTCATTATAGTCTTTTTAGGTTCTTTAACCTCTTCACCAACTAATACAACGCCCTCAAATTCAAGAAACATCCAAAAACCAAACGCTATAGCAAGTCCCATGCTTCCTATGCCAAATGGTGTGAATGGTGCAAAGTTGCTTATATTAAACCTTGTAAATGCTATGTACTGTTAATATGAAATTTAATCCTGCACCATGTTTAACACCAATAATATTAATCCACGTAACTATAGCTAAGATTACTAAAGCAATCAATATACCTAGAGGTGTAAGAGTTAATCCAACAGCTACTCCCGGTACATAATATGATAGGTAGAAGAGAAACGAGTAGA